>Ga0180435_10000249_pt1 | contig 55611 bp, 47 predicted proteins | sample SS_ome_3_FD_132467 | JGI IMG/M metagenome (GOLD analysis project Ga0180435, IMG submission 132467) | Hypersaline lake sediment archaeal communities from the Salton Sea, California, USA - SS_3_S_1 metaG | ecosystem: Environmental > Aquatic > Non-marine Saline and Alkaline > Hypersaline >... | reverse complement strand
CACGCCCGGATCGGTCTTGTCGGGGTCGGCCGGGCAGTTGTCATTGCAGTCCGGCGTCCCGTCACCGTCGGTGTCCGTGTCGGGGGTCCCGCAGTCGCACACGCCCGGATCGGTCTTGTCGGGATCAGCCGGACATCCATCACAGGCATCGCCAGCACTGTCTCCATCTGAATCAGTCTGATCAGGATTATAGGTATTGGGACAATTGTCCAATTGGTCACCCACGCCATCGCCGTCCAAATCACCCACCTGCAAGCCGATCAGCGAAATATCATCCCATGCACGACCATCTATGCTGTACGTATAATTATCGTATTGTTGAAACTTAAACATAACGTTGGCAGTGTAGGCAAAAGACGGGTCGTAGTCGGCCCGGATATGGCTCACCGCTGCATTTAGATCCACAGCGTACACCTTTCCTGATGCCGACGTGTTCAAGTCCGCAGCATCCACAATCGTATACCAGGTATTACCATCATTGCTCATGGCAACCCCATCCCCATCATAGTGACCGGTAAAACTCTCCGGCAGCGGGTGAATCTCATCACTGAAATCAGCCTGATAAAAGCACAGCCAGACATGTTTAGCCCCCGTCATATCGATTGTGAGTATAGCTTCATTGATCGCATAGTTAAGATCATCTGAAACGTCCATGCGCAATCTGCCCTCAACGGCCTGGATTCGTCCGTAGCTGTTGGAAGAATAGAATGCCCAGCCCTCTGCAGGCCCCGGCAGGCCGCTTGAAAAATCCTCTTCTTTGAACATTGCGGGATGCTGACCGTCGAGAGCGACAATTGAGTTGTACGCATTGACCCGGCCGTAGCCATAGTACATATTCCAGCCGGTATAATCATCGTAGGGATCTGGTCCGATGATATCGCAACTGCGGCGCATGAGTATCCTGACTTCCATAGCCGTGAGGTTTGGATCTTTGGAAATCATCAGTGCGGCGATACCTGCTGCCAGGGGCGTAGCGGAGGAGGTGCCGCCAAAGTCACCGGTGTAATTGCCGGCGGAATAACCGACCGAACCCGTTCGGTCTGTGGTGGTAATCGAAAGGGTTCCGCCGTTGCTGGGCGCTACGAAATCCAGCTCATCGCCATATTGGCTGTAGGAGGATTGTATGTCCAGATTGTTGCTGGCCCCCACCGCTATGCTGTATTGGTAGCTGGCGGGAAAAGATATACCTTCGCCCCGAAAGAATTGATAAACATACCATTGTGTGCCGGTCCAATACATTGCATAAAGGCCATCGCGAGGACCTGCATCCACCCACACGTAGTAGGAGATATCTCCTGCAGTTTGGTAGTCTTTGGAGACATAAAAGCCACTGAATTGATTAGATCCAATTGCTCCTGACTTCAGAGAATTGCCAAATCCACCGCGCGCATGGCTCGCATCGCTGACCGTTATCCAATCGGCAGAATTGTTCGAAAAATTGTTAAAATCAGCAGGCAGTAAAGGCGGAGCAACACCATTGAAATCCTCATGAGAGCCATCTTGCAGGGTGACATCATCTACCCATGCCGCATCAGCCCCCTGGGAGATCGACCCATCTTTTTCGTATTGCCAACCATGAGATTGCGCCCCGGAGGGTATGCCCTCAAGTGTAAAATTGGTCCATCCCCTGCTAGCGCCGTTGCCTGCCGCAAAAAATACCGGGCACCCCAAACCGCCCCGACCGCTAGTGACGGCATAATCAATGGCATCTTCAATGTAACCACTTGGTACAGAACTCCAGCTGCAGCTGATCACATCGGCAAGGTCGGCCGCATACGTGATGGCCTCGCCCATGACAAATGAGGTAACCCATACATCGCCCGTAATAATTTTAACGGGCAGGAGCGGGCACCCATAGGCGATACCGGCTACACCAAGATTGTTATTTCCTTTGGCGGCCGCGACACCTGCACAGGAGGTGCCGTGATTGTCTTCCTGGTCGGTAGGATTGGGATTGTTATCATCGTTGGAAAAATTCCAACCCTGGTAATCATCCACATATCCATTACCGTCATCGTCAATGCCGTTGCTCTCTTTTCCAGAGCCCCACTCACCGGGGTTGCGCCAGATCGCGAGATCTTGGTGGGCAAGGTCAATCCCGTCGTCAATGATGGCAATCACGATGTTCGAGCCCGCCGTTTGTAAAGCCCATGCCTCCGGGGCATCCACATCGGCATCAAGTGTACCGCCGCCTTGCCCGGTATTATTTAGCTGCCATAGGTCGTTGAAGAGAGGATCAGCGGTATTGCGTTCGATCCTCGAAAGAAAATTCGGCTCTGCCCAGATGATACCTTGCTGGTCATTGAGGGCGTTCGCCACATCCAGAGAGGAGCGGGATTCCGGATCGTTCACACGCAATACATATACATTGAGCCGCCCCCCTGTTCGGCGGATCAGGCTCAAGCCGTTTTCAGTACAAAACTCAAGAACCTCCAAATTGCCATATTCGGGAGTAAAGCGGGTAATGATTTCATCGGTAAGAATCAATTCATCAATCCCCATTTGGGCGACAAAGAGGGGATAGGCATACGCCACCGGGGGCGAGGTGCTGAAATCTCGGATATGCGAACGAAGCAGGTTCTGACCCGTTTTTGGATGGGCTCTTATGATGACTATCCTGCGTTGGTCAAGCTGCCGCTCAATTGAAAGGGCCATTTCAGAATCAGAAACACCGAGTGCCGAATGAAGTGCCGTGGCTTGTTCTGCAGAGCGGGGTACGGCATCCTTTAAATTGCTGAAAGCACGGTCACTGAACTTGACCACCATGCGGAAAGCATCCCTGCGGATAAACTGTTTTTTGCCCCGCACCAGGTAGTAATCCCCCTCATCCAGGAATTTTTCTGATGTTTCGGGCGGGGGCGGTATCATCTGCGCAGGCAGGCCGTTATCCACCCCCGGTTCAGTCATCAAAAAACTGTTGCCATACTCACCATTTAAGCGTTTTTGTTCCAGATTTATCATATCGAAGCTTATTCCCGTCTCGAGGTGTTGAACCGAATCGCTGGTGGGTTCCTCCGCTGCAAGCGTATCGCCTGGAAGGCTCCCGACCGCAACGAGCCAACCAAACAAAATGATCATTATCAGCCGAGGAATTCCCATTGAATGACGCCTGATAAGCGCTTCTCTTTTAAGCATGATATACTCCTTCGGGTTGCTATAAGCGAAAAACAAATACTGCCCCTAAGGTCAGCGGTTGTCCCGTCACCTAATTGCGGGCAATTTGACCGGTGCGCCTTGCGACAAGGCCCGTCTCATTGAGCAGCAGTTTAAGACAGCTAATACACCATTGGGCGCCGGGACTCTTCGAATCGGACATGGTACTCAGGAATACTAATCAATTAGAAAGATAACTTGTTTTTGCAGAGATCAGCGTTTGAGAACTAGCCGGAAAGATTTCGTAATAAGAATTGGGGGAGATCATCGAAAACGATATTACTGATGTGCCAGCCGGTGAATTGTAGTGAGAATTGGAAACCGGAAACACTTTCCGAAATTCCCGACATTTCTGCACAAAATTCGCGTTAAACCTGAGTCCCTTGAAATCCCATGGAATTTGCACAATTTTGTCGGGAGCACGTTTAGCAAAATTTTAGTTTCATCCCGTGCTCTTTCAATATTCGCTTACCGAGTTAGCGAAAGATAGGTGAGTTGAAGGCCTCCATCACCTGTTAAATAACTATTGCTTGGATATAGACATGTCAAGTTTTTTTAGGGCTCCTATTTAAAAGGATTATACCAGGGTCATGGATGAACAGAAAAGGTTGGAAAAAAGAGGCAACGCTTAAATTCAATGCAAATTTAGCTGCCTTACACCATATAGATATAGGGTTTTGCCTCAGCAAGCATTGAGTATGCCAAAATGCCACAAAATCTTTTCGATGACCACATTGCCAGTGGGGACCGGATTTCAGCACCTCAGCCTGAACTGAGCGATATCTGCCTTAGAGAGGTTCCCCTGAATTATGCGTTAAGGTAAGTGGCGTGCTTTTTTAGCAAACCCCTTACCTGATCGTAGGTTAAACCCAGTTTCTGAGCAGCTTTTCTCTGATTATAACGCGTGCTCTCAAGTGCCGTCTTCAGCATGCGAATTTCCAGTGTTTTGACGGCCTCTTTCAAAGGCATGTCCATCAGATCGCTTGGGGCTGCTTGCGATAAGGTTTTTTCGGTTTGGGGAAGTTTCGGCGCTACCGGTGTTTCCAGCAATCCATAAGGCGATTGAAAGGGATCGAAATCAATATCCGTAATGGAGCTGCCACTGGCCTTATAAACCGCGCGTTCGATCACATTTTTCAGTTCGCGCACATTGCCTTGCCAGGCATAGTCTTCCATAAGGGTAATTGCCTTTTTGCTGAAAACCGGTGCTTCCTCCCGTCCCAGCTCAAAGGCCATGCGTGCGGCAAAATGATTGGCCAATAAACGGATGTCCCCTTCCCGTTTGCGCAAGGGTGGCAAGAAAAGCACTTCAAAAGAGAGGCGATCCAATAAATCACGTTTAAATAGGCCTTGATCCGTCAACGCCACCAAGTCCACATTGGTGGCACCCACCAGGCGGACATCTGTTTCAACCGGGACGGAGCCGCCCACGCGTTCAAAGATACCGTACTCAACCACCCGGAGTATCTTTTCCTGCACCTCCAAGGGCGTATTGCCAATCTCATCCAGCAAAAGGGTGCCGCCGTCGGCGGCCTCAAAACGCCCTTCGCGGGATTGGCTTGCGCCGGTGAAGGCCCCTTTTTCGTGCCCGAACAATTCAGTTTCCATCAATGTCGGACTCAAGGCGGCGCAATTCAAGGTGACCAAGGGCTCTTGCCAGCGGGGCGACAGATAGTGCAGCCGCATGGCGGCCAGCTCTTTCCCGGTTCCACGCTCGCCCATCAACAGCACCGGACGATTGACAGGCGCTACTTTGGAAAGTGACTCCTGAAACATAAGAAAGGTATCTGATTGTCCGATTGCTTCAGTCGCCATGCGGGGCGTCGCAATTTTTGACGATGCACTTAGCATTATTTTCCTAATATTTAGTTTAAAATACCATTTATTGGCCTATAATACCACGGCCTTAAAAGGCTGTCAATCCATGTTTTTTCATATTATTTCAGTTATTTATTTTTTTTCTAGCTCCTTGGCACACAATATGCTGTGGTACTGTCCAACAGGTCACGACATGCCGTTGATTGCGATTGCCGGCACAAAATCAATTGGCGTCAATCGAACCTGGAATGCACGAAAATCCGGAGGTACGAACATGGGTATTTTTACAAGATTTCGAGATATTGTCAGTTCCAATATCAATGCCATGCTGGACAGGGCAGAAGACCCTGAAAAACTGATTAAACTCATGATACGGGAGATGGAGGACACCCTTATCGAATTGAAGGCCGCCTGTGCCGGTGTAATTGCCGGCCGCAAAAAACTGCAACGACGGCGCGACAATGTGGCTGCCCGCACGGAACAATGGCAAGCCCGGGCCAACCTGGCGGTGGATAAAGACCGGGATGACCTGGCCCGTGAGGCCCTCAACGAAAAACGACGTTTTGCGGAACTGTCCGACTCTCTGCACCAGGAACTCCTGGAACACGAAGACATGGTTACCAAATACCAGGAAGACATTCGGCTCCTGGAACATAAGCTGGATTCCGCCAGGGAAAAACAACGCATGTTGATTCAGCGCCATATCCACGCTCGCAGGAAAAAACGAGCCCAGGAGGAAATTCGTCGCATGGACAATTTCGAAGCCATCGCCCGCTTCGATGATCTGGAGAATCGCATCGAACGCATGGAAGCCGAGGCCGATCTGGTCAACTTCGGAAAAAAGCCAAGTATTGAAGAAGAATTTGACAATTTGATGATGGATGATGATATAGAAAATGAACTCGCGGCCCTAAAATCCGCACGCAAAAAATCATCCACCGATGCCGAAACGCCCTAACTGACGCAGTGCCTGGGAGCATCGCCAATCATCATTTGGGAGTACAAACCATATGAACGCAGTCATCATCGTATCCATTGTTTTCACAAGCATCGTACTCATATTCGGTATTTTGGCAGGTACCATATTAACGATTATAAAAATGCGACATGGCGGTGTTTCCCGCAAGGGCCGCCAACGATACGATGAGGAAACCAAGATGATCCAGGAAATCTATCATAATCTTTCCAAGATGGAAAAACGGGTAGAAAGCCTGGAAACCATTCTCATGGAAGGAAAGGATAAAACACCATGAGCAGATTCAGATATATCCACGGCCGCGGCATCTATCGTTCCCGCAAAGGGATCATCCTGGGTGTCTGCCAGGGGCTAGCCGAACATTTTGATTTCAAACCCTTTTGGATCCGTGTCATCGTTGTCATCATATTCCTGGCCAGCGGTGTATGGCCCATGCTGGTACTCTATTTTGTGGCCGCCTTACTCATGAAACCGGAACCGGTTCGACCGATTGAAACCGAGGCCGAGCAGGAGTTTTACGACAGCTATACCAATTCCAGAGAACGCGCCACCAGTCGCATCAAGCGGCGTTACCAAAATCTGGAGCAACGGATCCGGCGCATGGAAGACATGGTCACGGCCCGCGAATTCGAGTGGGACCGGAAATTCAACGGGTCATAAAATCGTGTTCCACGATTTTATAAGTCGCGACTTTGTCGCTCCGGGCCGAAGAGATTTATAGCCCTATCTCCAATGATTAAATACCATCCACCACAATAATCAGAAATTAAATCATGGTATTTCTATCATTATATGCCGAGTGGCTTCGTACGTCCAAAATATCTTTATCCTACAATTAGACTATTTGTCATAATAACGTTCCGATTGCGAAAGAAGGAGTCTCGGTGTTTTTTCAGATGGACATATCAATCCAATTCAGGATTTGTGCCCCCGGATTGGTGATGAAATCATGCCGACTGGCAGCCAAATAAGGCTGGGGAACATCACCAATCCGGCAGGGCTCTTTGCTAAAGTATATTTGAATCGGAACATATTTAGGACAACCGGTATATAGGGATTATATGGGCAGAGGAAATGACAACAACCAAAAGAATGTATGAACTGGACTGGCTGCGGGTGCTGGCCATTGGGGTGGTCTTTCTGTATCACAGCACCCGTTTTTTTAATCTAGGCGACTGGCATGTCAAAAACATCGACACCTATATTTGGGTGGAAATGTGGAATGTGTTTGCTACCCGTTGGATGATGCCGCTATTTTTCATCATCTCCGGCGCAAGTCTTTTCTACGCCCTGAGCAAATCCAGCGGTTTTCGGAAATTTTACCAAAATAAGTTCCTGCGCTTGATGATTCCGGTTTTGGTCGCTTCGGTCACACACAGTGCTTTACAAATTTACCTGGAAAAAATTACGCACGGCCAATTCTCAGGATCCTTTTTTTCATTTTTGCCCGAGTATTTCCAAAGTGTTTATTTGGGAATCGGCATGCCGGGAAACTTTGCATTTCATGGGACGCATCTATGGTATCTGTTATTTTTATTTTTATATAGCCTGATCTGCTTTCCTTTGTTTATTTGGTTAAAAGGAAACGGTCGGGAAACGTTTGACCAGATCATGAGGGTGATGGCCATACCGGGTTTGATGTATCTATTGTTTTCGATCCCCTTATTGATCTTGAAGGCGCTTATTCCTCAAGCTGTTCTGAATGTTGGTGCCGGCGGTTGGGGGTTTCTATATTATATCTGGTTTTTGATTGCAGGATTCATGATTGTGTCCAGTACCCGGCTCCAACAACAGATAAAAAGCCAGTGCTGGATATCTCTTACGATCGGCGTTATTTTATCGGCTGTACACCTATATCTGTTATTCAGCCCCTCACGCGCGGCATTGCCATTCTTACGCGGTGACTGGGGTTATTCCCTGCTTTCCTTTTTAAGTGCCTGGAGCTGGCTATTTGCCATTCTTGGTTTCGGGCTGCGGTTTCTTTCCTTTGACCGGGCCATACTTCGAAAAGCCAATGAAGGTGTGATGCCTTTTTATATTCTGCACCAGACCGTCCTTGTGTGTATCGGCTATTTCATCATGTCTTGGGAAATCCACGATACCGCAAAATGGGTGATCGTATTCACCAGTGGCCTGACCATTATTCTAATCCTTCAAACGCTCCTGGTTGAAAGATTCGAGATATTGCGTTTCCTTTTCGGGATGAAAACGACCCGTCCGTTTTACCACATATTCCGTAAAAAAAGCGCCTTGATTTTCCTGCCTACGCTTTATGTAAGCTTAATCGTTTTTGCGGCTTTCGGGGCAAACCAAAACCACTCACCGATACCGTTGCAGTACGATCCAGACCAGGATATCCTTTTAAACAGCAAATCGATAACAAATATATCGCCAATGGGTGTACGTGTGGTCGATGACGATGAGGCTTCAATCGGAAAGGCTATCGAGTTTTCATCAGGAGCCAATCAACAGGCCAAATCACAACCCGAAGTTTTTATTGAGATGCAGTTTTCTTCAGCGGCAGGCCACTATACTATCTGGTTGAGGGGTAAAAGCGACCTGGACAACGGTTATACGGATTCGGTCTGGTTGCAGGCGGATGATCAGATCGGGAAATATACAGGCAGCATTCGCCTGGGGAATTGGCTGGATATTCATCCGGCAGGTGTCTACACCTGGGCAAGTGACAGCCATCATCCCATGACCCTTGCGTTAAAGCATAGTGGCGAACACACCATCCGGATTCAACCGCGGCAAACACCGCACCGGATCGACCAGATATGGCTGAGTCGTTCTCAGCATAGTAGGCCGAACACAAGGAAAGCCATTCAGTGACATAAAAGCAAGAAACCTCGAGGGTGCCAAAGGTTAACATCTCTTGGCGCCCTCGAATTTGTACACATATCGGCCATAAGGATAGGGTACATACAGGCTGTAGTGCTTCTATTGGCGACAGCTTATTACACTCTAGAATACTTGGAACCCGGAACCCTCTATCCCTTCAACGCATTCCATCTTTTTTGAATTTCATAGCTGTGATATATTTTTACAATATTTTACCATATTCGATTAAAAAGGATTGAATAGGGAAAATTTGGGGATGGGAATGCCAGATGCAAACAAGCTTAAAGACTTGTTAAGCGGCATAAACGGCCGCGGTTACAAGGCCTACAAACAGATCAAGGGGAAGTATGCATTCTCTACTTTCACCCTACTTATTGATCATGTCCAAGGGGACCCTTTTGCAGCACCCTCGCGAATCCGGGTATGTGTTAAGCGGTCGGCGTCCGGATTCGCGTCCACACTCTCAGAAAATAAAAGCCGCCGTATCGCTTTGTGCGATTATCTGACCCGCAGTTTTTTCCGAAATTGTCGGCAGTACAGCCGCGGCAACCGCGGTACCGGTAAAAGTGGCCTGATCACCATCGACAAACCCAACCAGGAAGTTTTGGAAACCACCGCCATGAAGGTGGATAATCAAGCTGTTGAGGCTCGATTTTGCATGGGACTGCCGGCCCAAGGACGCCGGATATTGGGCCGGGATGCCGCAGCTATGTTTTTTGAAGAACTACCTAAGATCGTAAGTCACTCCCTTTTTTTCACGGCGCTCGATCCAAATTCCCTTAAATCCCATGTGGATGCAGCCGAAGATGCTGATTATTTACGAAGCCGGTTGCCCGAATTAAGTCTTATCGGTTTTGTTGCCAATGATTGCCTGCTTGCGCGTACCAGCGGGATCGATCCCACCCCCCTGGACAATGCAAAGTCTGTTCGCTTTCAATCCCCCCCGAGTCTGCAAACCGAAATCGAACTGCCAAACAAAGGGGTCGTTAGCGGTATGGGTATCCCCAAAGGTGTAACCCTTATCGTGGGTGGCGGTTATCATGGCAAATCCACCTTGCTCAATGCCCTGGAGTTGGGCATTTACAACCATCTTCCCGGAGATGGACGTGAACTTGTGGTTACGTTACCGGAAGCCGTTAAAATCCGGGCAGCTGATGGCCGTAGTATTAAGAAAACCGACATATCACCCTTTATCAATAACCTGCCCTTTGAAAGGAATACCCACACCTTTACAACCCAAAATGCCAGCGGCAGCACTTCCCAGGCCGCCAACATATCCGAAGCATTGGAGGCCGGGGCCAAGGTACTGTTTTTGGACGAGGACACTTCAGCCACCAATTTTATGATCCGGGATCAACGCATGCAACAGTTGGTGGTAAAGGATCAGGAGCCCATAACTCCGTTTGTTGACCGGGTACGGCAGCTTTATGCTCAACAGGGTATTTCCACGGTTCTGGTGATGGGTGGATCCGGCGATTATTTTTCCGAGGCCCACCAGGTAATACAGATGATTAACTACCGGCCGAAAGACGTCACCACAAAGGCACATCTGATTGCCCAAGATCATCCCACCGGTCGTTTGAAAGAGGCTGGTAGCCAATTCGGCGAGATAGGTATGCGCATTCCGCAAGCAAAAAGCTTGAATCCATACCGGGGCAAGCGCTTAAAAATTACGGCCACTCGGATGGATGAAATTCAATTTGGCACAACCATCATCGACCTAAAGGATGTAGAGCAGATCGTGCATCCATCCCAAACCCGCGGCATTGCTTTGGCCATGCACTATGCAACCCGCTACATGGATGGCAGCCAAACTCTAAAACAAGTAATCGATCAGGTCATGCATGACATCGATACCCAAAGCCTGGATCTGCTTTCAGCATATATTATCGGAGATATCGCTCGATTTCGGGGCTTGGAACTGGCCGCTGCCATCAACCGCTTGCGCACCTTAAAAATGAAGCAGGAAAAATCATAGATTACGCTAATTGGTAGTAATATGTTCCAAAATGAAAGCCAGAGCTTAAGCAGTACAGGTATTTTTTTCATTATGACATATCAATATTGAATCTGCCTCACTAGCGTAGTGCCCTGACGGATTGGTGATGTTTCGACTAACTAATTTTATTAAGAATCGGCTGAATTTCATCACCAATCCGTGGGGCACAGGAGATGCCTCAGATTGATATGTCGTAATGAAAAAAATACCTGTACCGCTTTTCGCGCGAAACAGAACATTATTTTAACAACAGCTATATAGGGAGGAATAAATTATGAAAATAAAGGTTGAGAAACCGGAAAAAAAGGAAATGGAAAGACAAGGCATCCTGGCGTGGCCCATCTGGGAGAAGGAAGTCTCGCAATTCGACTGGCATTATGATCAGACTGAGGAGTGTTATCTCCTGGCAGGCAAGGTCGTGGTGGAGACTGAGGCGGGTGAAACCGTTGAATTTGGTCAAGATGATTTTGTGACCTTTCCCCAAGGATTGTCCTGTAAATGGGACATCCTGGAGCCGGTTAGAAAGCATTATAACTTCAAATAAAATGTGAATCCCCGCTCGAATCGGCGGGAATTCACATTTTTTTATGATTTATGCTTGTGGGCCAGATCGATGATATCGGGGATTTTACCGAATATTTTGTCAAAGAGACCCGATTTGTCCGGAATTGCTTCCACACGCACACCATCTTCGGTAAAAATCAGCACGCCGATGGGTCTGACCTTGGCGCCCCCACCGCCGCCGCCACCGGATCCTTTACCGCCCGCATGCCTATTTTTTTTCTCTTTGTGGCTTCCAAATCGTTGATCGCCTTCGCCGCCACCGCCGCCGTAACCGATACCCACCCGTGACAGGGGTACGATTTTGGCCGAGCCCAAATCGACGGCTTTCCCGAAAACGACGTCACTTTTCACTGTATCCGTTAAGGTACTCACCATTTCATCCATCAATTCGATCACGTGTTCCATGTCACCCTCCTCGCCGTTCTACTTTTCAAACGTCTCAATTCGAACATTATTACCCTCGACCACAACAACCGCAACAGGTACGGCCTTGGCCCCGCCGCCGACACCACCACCAATACCTTCACCTTTGGGCTGATCATCATTTTTCAAATCCTCACCGGCGCCCCCGCCAGCGCCAACATTAAGGGAGAGTTCGCAAAGCGCCAAGACATGATGATCACCGACTGAAATTGGTTCTGTGGCAACGACACTGCCTTTTGCCAGGGATGTTAAGCGTTGTCCCAATAATGATATGATCCCTTTAACATGCTCCATTGTCATACCTCCTTTTTTACTGATTTGGGCACGCCACGCAGCATCAGCCGAATCCGTTTTTGCAAAAACAATCCGAGAACAACCATACCCAGATAGGCGATGATTATGGTGGATCGTATTTGTGCCCTGATATTTATTGTTTCATATTCATATACGGTCGTTATCAAGAGGCGAAAACGCCTGCCGTCAATCCGTATCAACCTGGCGAGTTGACCAAGCATGGCGGTATCCGCCGGTTCTGCCAACCCAATCTCTGCATATAGATACCCGTGAAGCATACCGGCATGCGCAAAGCGGCTTAGAATGTGATTGATATCGGTGAAATTCCACCGCATCCACCGCAGCCATGACCAAGGAGAAGCCTTTGTCTTTACGGCCGTGCTGTCGGTTTTTTTCCTTTTCTCTGTTTTCAAAGGCATACGACCCAGGCAGATGCCCAAAAGATAGATCCCCATTGGCCTGCCTGTGACCGCTCGAACGGATAGGACACCAAAAGCCCAATTGAGGTTCAATTGGTAATCGATTCCTTTCTGGTCATTGATACCCCCCACCCCTGAAATCCTTATGGGAATGATGAGCAAACCAAAAATAAATAAGGCGATTGCTATCCCGATCCATGCAAAAATATCTAAAATCATGCTAACACCCATTTTACCATAGCTTTGACAAGGCGATTTTCCATAAAGGTTTCTTGGGCAAACGAATAGTATCGGCTCGTTCCCGAATCCTTTCATTCAAGGGGCCGAGGGTATAGCCGATTGTATCAAGTCCCTTTAATGAACTTTTTAAACTATGCGAACCGCTGGAAACAGCGTCTAAAACATAACCAGGCCAACGCAATCCCCATTTAAATCCGTTGACAGCCTGGCCGAATCGTGAAATCCGTTTTGTCCCTTTCTGTTTCAAAGGTGGACTGGCTTCCAGCCCCAGAGAAGCTTCGATTCGCTCGGCCAATCCCGGGGAAGGATCATCGGACGGCAAATCGCCCAGCATCTCTCGAAACATGAGGGTTTCCCGGAATGCGTCAGCGAATTCCTTTTTCACCAAGTCTTTTTCAAATGCCAGCGTCTCCTCATCTGAGAGACAGCCTTCGAGATAGGCCTCAACTTGTTCTTCGATTGTGTCTGTCATGCCGAAACCTCACTGATATACGGAGCTAAAAGTTTTTTAAGTCTGGCGCGAGCCCGATGAAGCCGTGTTTTGACAGTCCCCACCGGCATATCGGTCGATTCAGCGATCTCGCTATCTGTAAATCCTTCACTATAGCGCATCGCTATTAACGCCCGGTCCTGAGCGGAGATTTGATCAAGCGCCATTTCAACATAATTGGCCATTTGCTTTTTGGTTAATTGGCTCTCCGGGGTACTTTCATGTGTTTCTCCAGCAGGATTGTCACTAGCGAGCGCGGATTCCTTATATGCCACCCGATTTTTTTGGGAAATCCGTTTGAGACAGACATGATACGTGATTTTAGATATCCAGGGCGCTATGGGCCGGGTTGGATCATGGTTTTCGATGGATCGATATACGCGCATGAACACCTCCTGGCTGGCATCTTCAGCATCACGTTTATCTCTGAGCATTCGCATTGCGATGCGATAAACAAAGGTTGTGTTGGCCCGTATTAGATGACGCCAGGCGTTGGGATCGTTTTGCCGACATCCTCTGGATATATCGCCATCACTCAGTTGTTGTTTATCCATCGCTGACCAATGCCCTTTACTGGTTATTATCCTTGAATAGGCCAATCGGTTTCATTTTTTTTTGCGGCAAATTGAGATAGGTTTGATATCTGATCAATAACCTTTGGTATCAATCTTCGGGTTGCATTTTCAAATGATAATCGGCAATCATGAAAAACCTCCCATCGAAAATGAAGATGTCAAGTAATTTGAAGAAAGTCCATTTGTTTACCAAGCTCTGGAAATTGTGTACTAAAATCAGTTCGTTTCCTTTGACAACCTCAGCAGCATTTGTTATCTGGGTACCAATATTAGATAATGGGCAAGAGCGTGCGACTTACGCTTGAATGTTACAGCGTGATATTTCCTATTGCATCATTTCATCATCAGTCCGGTGGGCACAAATTCATGCATGGGTTGATATGTCCTTTCGAAAAATAAGGGGACTCCTTCTTACGATATCGGAACGGTAATCTGACAGAAGCTATAAAAGGAATCAAATGCAACATCGCTATCGATATATTTTGTTTCTTTTTTTCCTGCTCTTCGTTTGCGGATGCTCCCAGCGCCACGTCAAACCGGAAACTTCCGACGTCAACAGCAAGGCTCAAGTGGAAGGCAACGCCATATCTGATGTGGATCCGAGCCAAACCGACTTTGAAAATAACACCATCGCGAACCAGGACGATGAAAACAGCCTATTGGACAGTGATGCTGACCTTGAATCATTCGATCAGGAATTTGACGAATTTGAAGACGAGTTTGGGGATGACGTGAGCGCCGAGGTTTCTGATCCTTTGGGCGGATACAACCGCTTTATGACTGGATTCAATGATAAACTCTATTTTTGGGTACTGAAGCCCGTGGCGACCGGTTACAGCTGGCTCGTGCCCGAATTTGCACGACGGGGAATCAATAATTTTTTTAAAAACCTTTATTATCCGGTACGACTTGTCAACAATGTCCTCCAGTTGAAGTTTAAAAACGCGGGTGAGGAAACCTTGCGATTCGTAGCCAACTCCACCATCGGTCTATTGGGCCTATGGGACCCAGCCAAAGTCTGGTTCGGCCTGGAAGCCCATCCAGAAGATTTTGGCCAAACATTCGGGGTATGGGGTATCGGTCCGGGACCTCACATCGTTCTGCCCGTTTTGGGACCCAGTAATCTACGCGATGCCATCGGCTTAGCCCCCCAATGGATCTATCTGAATCCGGTCAACAACTTCCTCAATGCCAGCGAGTATGCCGGATTGGACGTGAGCGACGATATCCAGAAAATTGAAACCAGAGCCGGCGTTTACGCCCTTGAAAAGGTCAACTATACGTCGCTTCACATCGGCGAATATGAAAACCTCAAAAAGGACGCCGTGGATTTTTATCCATTCCTAAGAGACCTGTACGAACAAAGAAGACAAAAGGCAATAGAGGAGTAATTATGAAAATTTTGATGTCTTCCCTTATCATCGCCCTGCTGCTGCTCCAACCGGCTTTTGCGGATGAAACTGCAAGCGTTAAAAAGAATGCCGAACAACGAATCAACGTAGTTATCGATCACATCCGGGATAAAGACCTGGATAAAAAAGCCCGCAATGAAAAAATCATTGCGACCATAGCACCCATGTTCGATTTTGACTTGATGGCAAAATTGAGCATGGGCAAAGAAAACTGGAGTAGAATGAATCCGGCCCAACAAAAGGAGTTTAACGAGCTGTTTGTATCCCGGCTGCAGGAGTCCTATCTTGAAAAACTGGATCTCTACTCCGACGAAGAAGTCGTCGTCGATCAAGCCACGGTGATAAAAAATCGCATTCACGTGGCCTCTCATCTCGTGTCCAAAGACAATGAAATCGAGATGATTTACAAGTTTTACAAGAATAAACGGGAGGGCTGGAAAGTCTACGACGTCGAGATAATGGCGGTTAGTATCGTGCAGACCTATCGCTCCCAATTTGCCGACATCCTTTCCAAACAATCCATTGAAGATCTTTTGAAAAGACTGCGTGAGACTGGTGGGTTTACAGTTCCGGCAGGCACGTATTAAAAACGGATATGTGATCAATCATGTTGAAGCGCTTTTTTGAACGCACAGCCCTGGCACATCCGCGCATCGTATTCATACTCATTATTGCCATAATCGCTTTTCTGGGTTACCAGGCAACCAAGCTCGAAATCGATGCTTCCACCGAAACCCTGGTAATGGAAAATGATGAAGACCTGCGCATCTCTCGGGAAATATCAAGTCGCTACCGTTCACCAAATCCCCTTTTCATAACCTATACCCCCAAAACCGAAGATTTACTTTCGGATCAAAGCCTGAGTGACATTAAACGCCTCAAGGCAGACCTGCTTGAAATTGAGCAGATCGAATCGGTCATGTCGATCCTAGATGTACCCCTCTTGGAAAGTCCGCCCAGGCCGGTCAAGGAAATGCTCAAGAATATCGTCACGCTGGAAACACCCGGTGTCGACAAAAGCCTGGCCAGGAAGGAACTGTTGAACAGCCCCATCTATCAGGACAACCTGGTCAGCCCTGATTTTAAAACCACCGCCCTGGTGGCCGATTTGTACACCGATGAACGTGCGGCGGACTATATCAATCGCCGCGACGTTCTTCGCAAAAAGCAATCCAGCGCAACCCTCTCGCCCCAGGAAGAAGCCGAGCTGGAGACATTGCTCCAAGATTTTAAGACCCACCGCGATCAAATGCGCGCCGCCCAGCATGAAACCATCACCCAGGTGCGTGCTGTCATGGTAAAATACAAACCCAGGGCCGACCTATTTCTGGGCGGTGTCAGCATGATCGCCGATGATCTGATCACCTTTATCCGCAACGATCTGAAATTTTTTGGTCTGGGCGTCCTGGTGTTCCTGATCGTTATATTGTGGACCATTTTTCGTCAGTTCCGCTGGCTGATCCTACCGGTTCTGACCTGTTTTTTCTCCGTTGTGGCCACCTGCGGCATCTTGGGTATGTTTGGGTGGGAGGTGACCGTTATCTCCTCCAATTTCATCTCCATCCAGTTGATCATTACCATGGCAATTACCATCCACCTGATCGTGCGATACCGCGAGATGGCAAGAGTTCATCCCCAGGCGACCCAGCACCAATTAGTCCTGGGGACGCTGCTTGCCATGGCCATGCCCTGTCTATATGCCATCCTGACCACCATGGCCGGCTTCAGCTCTTTGGTCTTCTGCGACATCCGCCCGGTCATCAGTTTCGGATGGATGATGAGCACCGGCATCGGCGTGTCCCTGATTCTGACCTTTCTGATCTTTCCCAGCCTGATGATGATGCTGCCGAAGCTAGCGCCCAACACGGCATTTGAAACCCGCTTTACGCTTACCAAAGGCATGGCCAATTTGACCGCCAACCACGGCATGAAAATCTTGTGGATCAGTGGTTTGGTGGCAATTCTCAGTGTTGCCGGGGCTTACCAGCTGGTGGTTGAAAACAGTTTTATCGATTACTTTAAAAAATCCACCGAAATTTACCAGGGCATGAAAGTCATCGACCAGCAGTTGGGTGGTACGACGCCCCTGGATGTCGTCCTCAATTTTGATACCGCCGACGGTTCAGGATCCGATGGCGTGGATGCCGGGTTGGATGATGCGGATGAAGATACGGAAATCGATGCGGAATTCGATGCGTTCGAAGATGAATTCGAAGCGGAGAAAGACCAAGCCCAGTATTGGTTTACAGCCGACAAAATGGCCCAGGTAGAAAGGGTCCACGACTACCTGAACCATATTCCCGAAACCGGCAAGGTCATGTCGCTGGGCACCATGCTTAAAGTGGGAAAAACGCTGAATAACGACAAACCATTGGACAATTTCCTATTGGCGCTCATCTATAACGAACTGCCGGACAATATGAAAGACATCATCCTTAATCCCTATGTTTCAGTTGCAGACAACCAAGTCCGGTTTGCCGTCCGGGTGCGTGACTCACAACCGGATTTGAGACGCAATGAATTGCTTAAAAAAATTCAAAACGGTCTAAAAGAGGATCTGGGTTTAAAGCAAGACAACTTCCAGCTGGCCAACCTGCTGGTCCTCTACAACAACATGTTGCAAAGCCTGTTTAGCTCGCAAATTCAGACCCTGGGAGCTGTGGTTGGCGCCTTACTGGTCATGTTTACCGTTCTTTTCCGCTCCATCAAGATCGCCTTGATCGCCATTTGTCCCAACCTGATTTCCGTGATAGCCGTTCTGGGATTCATGGGCTGGGCCCGAATTCCCCTGGATATGATGACCATCACCATCGCCGCCATCAGCGTGGGCATTGCCGTGGACGATACGATCCATTACATCCACCGCTTTAAAAAAGAGTTTACCGATTGCGGCAACTACCTGACCAGTATGCATCGTTGCCATGGTAGTATCGGCTATGCCATGTACTATACCTCCGTGACCATCATTATCGGTTTTTCCATCTTGGTCCTCTCCAATTTTATCCCCAGCATCTACTTCGGTCTATTGACCGGTTTGGCCATGGTCATTGCTCTGATTGCCGCCTTGACGCTGCTGCCGCGACTGATCATCTACATCCAACCGTTCGGACCGGAGGGCAAGGTTCTAGATCCTATCACGGAAAGAGAATAATGTTTATGAAATGATAGCACCAATTAATTGGGAGATGATCCTGAAGAATAGAGACGTCGTTCCATTGAGTTACTTGTTTACGATTGCTGGAACTTGATAATTTTCTTCCAGATTTCTTGAACCTGGCCCTTGGTCTCTTCAAGCGAACCCTCATTTTCGATCACAAAATCCGCATAGCTCGCCTTCTCATCGATGGAAAGCTGGGATTTCATGATATTCTCAGCCTCAGCAATGGAAATGCCGTCACGCGACGCCAGCCGTTTGGCCTGGGTTTCGGGTCTAACGTATACCACCAGGAGCTTGTCGAAAAGAAACTGCAGGTTCAACTCGATAAGAAGCGGCACCGATACCTGGATCACGGCATCCGGCTTTTTCTGGGTGATCTGTTCGATCTCTTTGAAAAATTCCTCGTAGATATATGGATGGGTGAAGCTTTCCAGCTTTTTACGCTTCTCCATATCGCCAAAAACGATGCCGGACAGTTTTTTACGATCCAATTCACCATTTTCCTGCAAAACCTGCTTGCCAAAATAATCTACAATCTGCTCATAGCCTTGGGTCCCGGGTTCCACCACTTTCCGAGCCAACAAGTCGAAATCAATCAGAGGCGATCCCAATTCCGTCAGCATGTCAGACACCGTTGACTTTCCGCTGGCAATTCCGCCGGTAACACCCAAAAGCATGTGCCGGCCGTTGCCCTTGAGTTTGACCGCCATTTCCTCCAGACCCGCATAACTGGCCGGAAACATGGGGCCCACATCCCCTTCGGCACCGGCATAGCTGATGGGATAACGCACACCTCGACGGTAAAGCGCTTCCAATCCGGCCAGGGCCTTGGTCATCATTTCTCTGGGAAGCGCCATCACCAGGTCTTCGTCCTGGGCATGTCCGTAACGGCGCTCACCATAGCAGGGAATACTCAGCGAGGGTTTATCGGTAAGATAACAGCGGGCAATGGCATCCGAACAAGAGGATTCGCCCACGCAAAAAAACTGCATGACTTCATAATCTTCAAACTGGAGTGCATTGATGAGCAGAATCATCTGGGCCGGGTTGGCATAAATGAGCACGATGTCCGGTTCAAAGGGATTGTAAACCAGGGGTGCCATGGCCACGGCCTCAAATTTACCCAACGGCAATCTCGGTATTGCCGCCTCGAACTTGCGCGCATCCGTTTTGGTTTTAACCCAGACGATACTTCGGAAGGTTCCGTCCGTGCATATTTCAGGTACATCGCAGAGCCCGATAATCGACGGGCAGGCGGAAAATAAAAAGTCATCCAGCTCGGCACCCACGGTCCAGTCGAAATTGCGTACGCGTGTGATCAGCTGGCACAAGGTCGTCTTGCTCTGACTGCGACGCAAATACGGGATCTTATCCAGCTCTTTTTTATCGGGCAGCATCTTGAAGGCTACCGGAAAGGATTTCAGTCGCAGCAGCAGCTCCATCCGGCGAATCAGTTTTTCCCAATCGATTTGTTCCCTGACATTATCCGACACGCTGTTCTCCTCGCATTATGTGTTGACGATACCGAAATGGCGTAAAATCACCCGTTTGCAAGGCCGCCACAAGTTCTTGATCGTTTTCAATTTTCCGCTGAAAGCAGGTTACATACTTGCCCACGTCTCCCACAGCATGGGCATCACTGCCGCCCGTTGTTGGCAATCCCAAACCGGTGGCAACTTTCTCAGCAAACCGATTCTCTTGCTTGGTCACCTTGCCATTCAACACCTCCAGAGCATGCACCTGCTGAAAAGCCGGTCGCTGCATGGCTTTTTCCACGGTCATGCCAATTTGGCTGGTGTTGAAGACGAGAAAGCCCCTGAAAGGATGGGCAGCAATCATGAATCCGCCGGCCGAGTCCACCATCTTTTTAAGATCGCCCAGATTGATAATGCCCTTAACATCCTCCTGCATGCCAAACACCAGCATGTCTCCCTGATCGGTGGTAATTTCGTTGCCGCGAAACACCGGGAACCCATGTTTTTGTATCAGGTCGGCGACATCAGCAGGAGACCACACGATGTTATGATCGGTCAGGCAGATGGCATCCAAACCGATCCGTTTGGCCTCTACGATCAGTTCATCCACGCCGGCGGAACTGCATTGGGAGGCCGGAAACGAATGGGTGTGCAGATCGATATAAAAATCCCTTGATGATTTCCGCATTGGTTTGCGTTGAGGCTCTGATAGGGCAACATGCTCCTTTTGCGGGGATCCACCGGCCGTAACGATGGGCGGTTTTATTTTTTCAACCGCTTCTGCGTTTGCACGGTAGTCTGCAAAGGTTAAATCTTGTTGTTCTTTTTGGGCGACGGTAAACTGGACAACACCAATCGCTTCTTTGGCTGCCAAACAGCACTCCAGCAGTAAATTGGCAAAATGGGGACAGGCTTTACGACTCACAACCTTGTTGATTTGTTGGGCCAGGGTATCACTCGCAATATTAAATCCATTGGCCGCCTCTAAAAATGGCAGGGCACGTGAACACTCGGGTGTTTCTTCCCGATTCCACTTTCCCTGGATGGACACTATCGACATTTCATCGATCTGAACCGCAAAATCGATTTCAAGATCAAAAATATCGTCCGCCAGCACCCCATGCACGTGTACGACGCCGGGTTTATCCTGATAGACAGTAACCAACTTGTTTCTCTGGAATTTGAGCATTGAGTCTATCCTAACATTTTAATTTTATTCGCATCTAATGATACTTCTGGCACAACAACTATATTTCTATCCCATCTACCAGTGGGCTCCCGGGTGCAAACGCCGCACAGCCGTTGTACAGGCGGATATTTTCCTTGACCATCTTTTTGAAAAACGCGGTGGATTTTGCCTTGCCTTTGGGTGCCAGCATCAGCGCATCTTTTGTAAATGCTAAAATAACGGCATGGCAGCATTCCTCGATCAGATAGGGTAATTCAGCATTATCGGTCACTTCGCTGATCAGACCCCGGATGATTTTTTTCATACCGGCGCCAATACGCACACCTTTTATTTTTTCAAGGGCGGCTTGCATGGGAATGCTGTCACTGCCTGCTGTACGGATAAACTTACCTTCGGCACTCAGAATCAATAATTCGGGAAATTGAACGCGGATGCGAACAACCGCTTCGGTAAGTGTGTCTTGCAGGGAGCAGGTCGATATCAGGGTTTGATCATCGACCTGCTCGATACTGGTGGCGCGGTTCCTTGAATAACATAGAATCGTGGTCATGGGAAATTCCTTGCCCTTCGTAATAATGATACGGAAACATATGATCGCGCCCAAAGGGCAGGAATCACGCAACGGCAACAGAACCCTTGGACAAATTATGAGCTTATGCTCATAATAGCGCATCTATGCCATTCGATCAATTAGTTTTTTCGTGATCGATTACCCTCGCCTCGTCCTTTATTGATCCGGAGCAAGGAACCGGGCGTCCCGCGACAATCGTTCATAGGCCCTATGGGTCTTATGCCCGGTACATTTCAGGCAGTGTTGCCTGGGCCGGCCATTCCTTGGGAAAATTCTGGTTCGGTTCTTCGCCGAATTTATCTTTCAGCTTGCCCAAACCGGGTCGGGCAAATTTCATATGGCCTTCTTTCAGCGTGCGACCATTGATTACGGCCTCCGACCGCAGGCGCTGTCCAACAGTACGTTCGAGCTGCCGCCCCAGCCACAGGATCCGGTCCACATCATAGCCGTGTTCGATGCCCATCTCATCAATCTGAACCAGCATGTCTTCCAGGCAGGTTAATCCCACATAGCGAGGATCCTCATAATAGTACTCACCTGTGCCCGGCACCGGGGTATCATCCAGAAAATTGGCCGGCTGGCCGCCCATCCCTCCCATGGTGGCCTCAAAGTGGGTGATACCGGCATGCAGTGCTGCTAAAATAGATGCCGAGGCAACCCGCTTGGTTTCATGAAAATGGGCAATATGCAGTTTGGTGTCTGGGATCTCATCCAGGATCATGGAAAAATATCGGTAAACATCCGGTGCCGAGGCACTGCCGTCATGATCGGCATGCTCGATATCCGATGCCCCGATCTCCAACCAACGTTTGGTGAATTCCACGGCATCTTTCATGTCTGTGGCACCGGCGATGGGGCTGCCCCAAATGGTACTGACGGTACCGCACATTTTGATCCCGGCGTCGGTACATTTATTAATGGCCCGCTCAGCTTCGGCCCAATAATCCGGCAAGGTTGTTCCAGAGTTGGCAAAATGGTGTTCTTCTTCCGTGGACACCATCATCAGGACCCGATCCGGCCCGATGCCTTTCTGCTTGAGTTGGATGGCACGATCGACTGATTTTTCGCGGATAGTGACGGCGGTGATGCAAATATCGTTATAATGAATGCCTTTGCGTTCGCACCGTTTTTTAAAGCGATCGCTGCGCAGATGCGCCAGCACATCTTCGGCATCGGCAAACTGCGGCATCAGATAAGGGTTCCCCAAGTTGGTAACCTCGATATTGCGGCAGCCGGCAAAAATCAGTTGCTCGGCATAATAGATCTTGGCGCGGGTGCTGATAAATTTTTCCAGATGTTGGAAGCCATCCCGTATGGTTATGTCTCCGATGGTGACTTTTTTGGGCATTCGGGGAAATATTTTCCAATAATCATGTTCCGACATTCTAAACTCCTTTCACAATAATAGTGCGTTTTTATTCTTTTGAATTTTATTTTCCTTTGTATATGGGTTTCCTTTTTTCACGAAACGCAGCCAATCCTTCCAACCGATCTTCCGTGGGGATACAGATCCAATATGCATTCGATTCAATCGCCAGGCCTGTATGCAGATCCGTTTCCAACCCGGCATTGATGGCGTATTTGGCCTGCTCAATGGCGATGGGACCGGCTTCAAAAATGCTGGCGGCCATGGACACGGCCTGGCTTAGCAAATCTTCCAGGGAACAAATTTGATTCACAAGTCCGATCCGCAAGGCTTCCTCAGCAGTGATGCGCTTACCCATGAATATAAGCTCTTTGGCTTTCCCCTTACCGACCAATCGTGGCAGTCGCTGGGTACCGCCGGCACCGGGGATAATCGCCAAACGCGTTTCCGTGAGTCCCATGGTTGCATTGGCCGATGCGATGCGGATATCAGAAGCCAGAGCCAATTCGGTCCCGCCGCCCAGGGCTACCCCATTGACTGCGGCAATCACCGGCTTATTCAGCTCTTCGATGGCGGCAAACAGGTTGCGAATGGTGGTGATATATTCCTTCACCTGAATCGGCGTCAAGGTGGCCCGTTCCTTCAAATCGGCACCGGCACAAAATGCTTTTTCCCCGGCACCGGTAATAATCACCACACGGATCTCTGGCCTAAACCGCACGGCCTCGATCTGGTCCCGCAAGGCGTGCAGCATCTCAAAATTAAGTGAGTTCATTACCGCCGGTCGATTAAGCGTTAGGGTTAGAATTCCCTCTTTTTCTTCTTTAAGAAGTACGTCAGCACCCATATCTACAACTCCTTTTGAATGTTGAGCTTTACGCTATAAGGTATAAGCAACAAGCAGCGAATGGCTCATTGTTTATACCGTATGGATGTCCGTCTAACAGCCAATGTAGCGTGAAATAACAATTCGCTGAACCTCGGACGTTCCCTCCCCGATCTCCAACAACTTTTGGTCTCGATAAAACCGCTCCACATCGTACTCTTTCATCAGTCCATACCCACCATGAATCTGAACGGCATGGTTGGCTACCCGGCCCATGACTTCAGAACAGTATAGCTTGGCCATAGCCGCCTCTTTTTCAAATGCCCGCTTTTTATCTCGTAACCAGCAGGCTTTGTATAATAAATTGCGGGCACATTCGATCTCTAGGGCCGAATCGGCCAGCTTAAAGGCAATCGCCTGAAATTTGGAGATGGGCTGGCCGAATTGTTCGCGTCCCTTTGCATATTTCAACGCAGCATCATGCGCTCCCTGGCCACCGCCCAGACCCATGGCAGCAATGGAAAGCCGGCCAAGATCCAGGGTTTGGAGCATCTGATGAAAACCATCCCCCTCTTTACCCAAAATATTCTCCTTGGGTATGCGCACATCGTCAAAATAGAGTTCAGCGGTGCTGGATGCTCGCCACATGAGTTTTTTATGCATGGGGACGGCCTTAAAACCGGGCGTACCATGTTCCACCAAGAAACAGGTGTATTCGGGCTTCCCACTGGGGCGCGTGCCGGTTATCGCCTGAACGGTCACGCCCCACGAAAGTTCGCAAGCGGCATTGGTGATAAAAATTTTGGAACCGTTTAATACCCATTCATCCCCATCCAGCTCAGCAACAGTCTTGCTGCCGCCGGCATCCGAACCGGCAGTCGGCTCAGTCAGGCCAAAGCCCCAAAGCGCCTCGCCGGAGCAAAGTTTCGGCAAATATTTCTTTTTCTGTTCTTCACTACCAAAATAATACAAGGGACCGATTCCCAGGGAATTGCCGGCTGCGATGGTGGCCGCCTGGGAACCGTCGACTCTGGCAATCTCCTCCACAGCAATGATATATGAAATGTAATCCATGCCTTGGCCGCCGTATTCTTCCGACACAACCATGCCAAACAAGCCGATTTCACCCATTTTAAGGGTTAAATCGGCTGAAAAAGTCTCGGTTTCATCCAAATCTGCGGCGATGGGTGCAATTTCCTTCTTGGCAAATTTGCGGACTTCTTTGCGAATCATATTTTGCTCTAAGGTCAAATCAAAATCCACGCGAACCTCCTTATCTAACGTGCATCTTCATTAATTGAACGAGCGCTCGGTCGGAACACTTTATGATGAGCCGGCAGACTTTGTCAACAGCTTTCTACAGGGGTTCCCGGCCGTATTGAAAGCAATATTGCAGCTGAACATAGCCCTTGACAATAAAATCAGACCCATGTTACCAATAATGACCGAGCGCTCGCTCAAATTGGTTGAAAAAAAGCGTTCGCATAGAGCTGTTGTCAGCATCCTGTTTCGTTGCGTGCAAACACTGGTTCAGATAGTTTTTCATAGCGACAGAACCTTTCAATAACAGCAGGTACCATTTCATCCCCGATTAACAATTTGGGTCCGAGGACAAACCCATGATTGAACACGCAATTAGAACGCGGGATGTTCCCACACAGATCAAGAATCCCGACCTGGTTGAAAAACGGCGTCGCCAAATTGTTGCAGCTGCCGCCAAGCTCTTTATCGCTCAGGGTTTTCATAAGACCACCACCCGCCAAATCGCCAGAGCCGCCGGCTTTTCAATTGGATCGCTGTATGAATATGTCACCTCAAAGGAAGATGTGCTCTACCTGGTCTGTGAATCCATTCATGCCGAAGTGGAAAAGGGGGTCGCCAATGCCATGCAAAGAGCCGGTGGCGGCAAAGCCGTACTGGCAGAAGTTATTCGCGAATATTTTTTGGTATGTCACCGCATGAGCGATTTTATTTTGCTGATCTACCAGGAAACCCGCTCATTGCCGGCGGTCTGGCGCAAACGCGTATTGGAAAATGAACTCCGCATCACCGGTATCCTGGTGCGTGTTCTGGCGAATTTGGTGGCATCCGGCAAAATTTCGGGCCTGGACGAAAACGCCATCGAGGTGATGGCCCATAATATTTCGGTTCTCGGACACATGTGGACCTTTCGCAGGTGGTTTTTATCAAGCCACTACAGCATCGATACCTATATTGACATTCAAACCAGCTTCATCCTTAAAACCGTGACATCGCATAGTGCACCCAAATAATGTTTTTAGGGAGGTAAAATGAGCCAAATTACAATTTATCAACCCAAAAATCCTGTCAGAGTGATCACTGCTACAGCCTTGTTTGACGGCCATGATGCCTCCATCAATATCATGCGCCGGATCCTTCAGGGGACCGGCGTCGAAGTCATTCACCTGGCTCATAATCGGTCGGTTGATGAAATTGTTAAAGCCGCTTTAGAGGAAGATGTTCAGGGAATCGCCGTTTCCTCTTATCAAGGTGGGCATGTTGAATTTTTTAAATATATGCTGGATTTATTAAAGGAAAATGGGGCAACTCACATCAAGATATTCGGCGGCGGCGGCGGTGTTATTGTACCGGATGAGGTCCGAGAATTAGAAGCCTATGGCGTGTCCAAAATATATACACCCGAAGACGGCACCCGGATGGGATTGCAGGGAATTATCAATCACATGGTTGCTTTGCTCGATTTCAGCACCCTAGACCATGGCAATGCCGATATTCCGAAGCTTTCACCGCAAAACGGCCACCAAGTGGCCCGGATGATCACGGCAATCGAAATGGCCAACCAGGCCCATAGCCCTGAATTGGAAAATCTGCGGGCGCAACTGAGCCAAGCCGCAGGCCAACGACGGGTACCGGTTATTGGCATCACCGGAACCGGCGGTGCCGGTAAATCTTCGCTGACCGATGAAATTATCCTCCGTTTTCTAATGGATTGTAAGGATATCCGGATCGCCATTGTCAGCAGCGATCCATCCCGACGAAAAACCGGGGGCGCCCTGCTGGGTGACCGCATTCGCATGAACGCCATCAACAACGACAGTGTTTTTATGCGCTCCCTGGCCACGCGCCAATCATTGACCGAAATTCCGGCCGCCCTATCCGATGTAATTCAGGTGGTCCGGGCTGCCGGCTACGACCTGGTTATTGCCGAGACCGCCGGTATCGGTCAGGGCGATTCAAGCATCGTCAACCTGAGCGATCTGTCACTCTATGTGATGACCAGTGAATTCGGTGCCGCCAGCCAATTGGAAAAAATTGACATGCTCGATTATGCTGATTTGGTTGCGGTCAACAAATTCGAAAAACGAGGAGGAGAAGACGCGGTCCGCGATGTTCGCAAACAGATCCAACGCAATCGCCAGCTTTGGGAAACGGCTGCGGAAGATCTGCCGGTATTCGGCACCATCGCTTCTAAATTCAACGACGATGGCGTCACGGCGCTGTACCATGCCATTATCGAAACAATCCAGCATAAAACAGGGGTTGCGTTTGAACCGCAGATACCCAAACCTGCCGCCAAAACATCCACCACCAAGACAATTATCATTCCACCGGAAAAAACACGCTACTTGGCCGATATCGCCAACTGTGTCCGGCAATACCACCAACACACCCAGAAACAAGCCCAACGTCTGCGGGACGCATGGCACCTTGAATCGACGCTGAAAAAAATCGAAAAAGATGGCGAGTCGACGACCGAACTAATATTCGAACTAAAGCAAAGGCAAGCCAAATTAAACGCAGCGATTGAATCCCGGTCCTTGGAATTGCTCAAGGAATGGGATGACATCCAAACCATATACAGCCAGGACGAACTCGTTTATTCGGTTAGAAATCGTGAAGTCAGGCTGCCCCTTTTTACCCAATCCCTTTCACATCAAAGAATTCCCAAAATCTCACTGCCCCGCTTCAAGGACCCGGCTCAGGCCTACAGCTGGATGCGGAAAGAAAACGTTCCCGGCCGTTTCCCTTACACTGCCGGCGTGTTTCCACTTAAACGGGTGGATGAAGATCCCACCCGCATGTTTGCGGGCGAGGGCGACCCCCAACGCACCAACAACCGTTTCAAACTTTTGTCCGAAAACTATGAGGCCAAACGTCTTTCCACGGCTTTTGATTCCGTGACCCTTTATGGATATGATCCAGATCCACGCCCGGACATATATGGTAAGGTGGGGACATCTGGCGTCAGTATCTGTACCTTGGATGATGTCAAGACGCTGTATGCTGGTTTTGAGCTATGTGCCCCCAGCACGTCCGTTTCCATGACCATCAATGGCCCGGCGCCCATCATCCTGGCCATGTTTTTAAACACGGCCATCGATCAACAAGTGGACAAGTATCGTCATGAAAACGGGGAAGAGCCCCCACAGGAAACCTACCAGCAGATTCGATCGGATGTGCTGTCCAATGTCCGCGGGACGGTCCAGGCCGACATCCTTAAAGAAGATCAAGGCCAGAACACCTGCATCTTTTCAATTGAATTTGCATTGAAAATGATGGGTGATATCCAGGCTTATTTTATAGACCAGAATATCCGCAATTTTTATTCAGTATCCATCTCCGGATACCATATCGCCGAAGCCGGAGCGAATCCGATTACGCAATTGGCCTTGACCCTGGCCAATGGATTCACCTATGTCGAATACTACCTGTCGCGCGGAATGCCCATCGATGCCTTTGCACCCAATTTGTCCTTCTTTTTCTCCAATGGGATGGATCCGGAATATACGGTGATCGGACGTGTGGCCCGAAGAATATGGGCGGTCGCCATGCGGGATTTATATGGCGGTACAACCCGTTCCCAAAAACTGAAATACCATATTCAAACATCCGGGCGGTCGCTACACAGCCAAGACATTCAATTCAATGATATTCGTACGACCCTGCAAGCGCTTTGCGCCATTTATGACAACTGCAACAGCCTGCACACCAATGCCTTTGACGAAGCCATCACAACGCCCAGTAACGAATCCGTTCGCCGGGCACTTGCCATCCAACTCATCATCAACCGTGAATGGGGGGTGGCCAAAAATGAAAACATGATCCAGGGCAGTTATATAGTGGACGAGCTGACCGAGCTGGTGGAAGAAGCCGTGCTGGCGGAATTTGAGAGAATCAGCGAACGCGGCGGTGTTTTGGGTGCCATGGAAACCGGCTACCAGCGCAGCAAGATTCAAGAAGAATCCATGTACTATGAAGGCCTGAAACACACGGGCGATCTGCCCATCATCGGCGTCAACACGTTTCGGGATCCGGATCAATCTTTTGACGAGTTGAGCGACAGTGTTGAGCTGGCACGCGCCACCGAACACGAAAAACAATCGCAGCTTAGTCGGCTGGCCGATTTTCACCAGAGAAACCAGGCCGAGGCGCCCCGGGCGTTGGAACGGCTGAAAAAGGTAGTGCTGGCTGGAGACAATATTTTTGCAGAGCTCATGAATACCGTACAGGTGTGCAGCCTGGGGCAGATTACACAGGCGTTGTATGATGTGGGCGGGCAATATCGTCGCAACATGTAGTAATAAATTTTTTGAAAAGGTACCTTTTCAAAAAATTTATTACGAAACGGCCCTGCGGGCCTATTATAAAAATCGACTTAAATATTGTTTATCAAAGAAAATGATTGGGATCATCGAAAAGCAAATTGATTTATTTTATTCGAACTTAATCTGACTAGCTCAGACCGGTCCCGGCCTTCGGTTGTCATCTCCGAGAAGTCGGGGATCCAGAATAGGCCTTGAGCGAATAGCTTTGTCTGGGTTCCCACTTCCGTGGGAACGACGGTGAAGGCCGAGGGTATATATATTCGCTGTTGTAATATTTGACTGCAAAAAGGGTATTCCAGTGGAGTAAAGCTCTATAGATGTGACAACTTCAAATCAGGACTTGACTCAAAACGCGAATCTCGTAACCCGACACACAAAATACAAAACATAGAGGTAAACATGAAAGAAGCAGTGATCGTCAGTGCCGTCCGGACGCCCCTAGGAAGTTTCAACGGATCGTTAGCCGCCCTGGGTGCCACCGATTTGGGTGCTGTTGTGATTGATGCGGCGATACAGCGTGCCGGCATTGAAAAAAAGGATGTCCATGAAGTGATGATGGGGCAAGTTCTGCCCTGCGGCTATGGTCAAAATCCGGCCAAGCAGGCGGCTGTCAAGGCCGGCCTGCCCTGGGAAGTGGAATGCATCAGCGTTAACAAGGTTTGCGGGTCGGCGCTTAAAACAGTGATGCTGGCAGCCCAGGCCATCCAGGTGGGCGATGCGGATGTGGTTGTGGCCGGCGGTATGGAAAGCATGAGCAATGCTCCCTATTTCCTGGAAAAAGCCCGTTTTGGATATCGCATGGGACCGGGTCAATTACAGGACCACATGGTCCATGACGGGCTCTGGGATCACGTCAATGATTTTCACATGGGCGTATCCAATGAACTGTGCTCTGAAAAATATAATATCAGTCGGGAAGATCAAGACCGCTATGCCGCCGAATCCTATCGTCGATCCCTGGCAGCCATTGAATCCGGAAGATTTAAAGACGAGATTGTGACCGTTGAAATACCCCGGCGGAAAGGCGATCCGATTCTATTTAGTCAGGATGAATGTGCCCAAGAAACCAGCCTGGAAACCCTGTCCCGCATGCGGCCGGCTTTTAATAAGAACGGCGTGGGCACGGCTGGCAATGCTTCCATCATCAGTGACGGTGCTGCAGCTGTGGTCGTCATGTCCCGGGAAAAGGCTGCGTCGTTGGGGTGCCAAATCATGGCCACCATCGGTGCCCAGGCATCATTTGGAATTGACATGCGCTACGTTCTGGTGGCACCCATTTGGGCGGTCCCCAAATGTTTAGCCAAAGAAGGCATCAGCCAAGGCGATGTCGATCTGTTTGAAATCAACGAAGCCTTCAGTGGATCCACCACAGCCGTGATCAACGAACTGCAACTAAATCCCGAAGAAGTGAATGTTAACGGTGGCAGCGTGTCGCTGGGCCACCCGATTGGCGCCAGTGGTTGCCGGGTGTTGGTAACCCTCTTACACGAAATGATTCGCGCCAACAAACAAACCGGCCTGGCCAGCTTGTGTTTGGGTGGTGGGGAAGCGGTCGCCTTAATAGTCAAACGGTGATCCGAACAAATTCAGCTTATCGTGTCATGGACAGAATATTGTTCAATTTCGTTTAAAAAAAGCGATTTGGCTCTGAAGTCGTATCTGAAAATTTCTGGCAATTGGTATCATCTTATTAATCATAAATGAAAGGAGTTCCGAAAATGAAGACATTGGGTGTTATCGGATCTGGACAAATGGGCAACGGGATCGCACAAGTTGCAGCCATGAGTGGTATCAACGTGATCATGAACGATATCAATCAGGAATTTGCCCAAAAGGGGCTGGATAATATCACCAAGCTATTGACCCGCAGCGTATCCAAAGGCAAACTGGCGGAAGATGAGAAACATGCGATACTGGGACGAATTCGACTTAGTACGAATTTGGAAGACATGGCCGAAGCAGATTTCATGGTTGAGGCTGCCACGGAAAACGAAACCTTGAAATTTAAACTATTCAAGGATCTGGATGCTATCTGCGCACCGGATGTCATTTTGGCCACCAATACATCCTCCATCCCCATCGGCCGTATCGCTTCCCAAACCCAGAGACCCGAGAAAATCATCGGTATGCATTTTATGAATCCGGTACCCGTTATGAAACTGGTGGAAGTTATCCGGGGCCTGGCCACCTCCGATGAAACCTTTCAAATCACCTGGGATCTGGCCAAATCCTTTGGCAAGACCCCGGCAGAAGCCAACGATTTCCCAGCCTTTATTGCCAATCGGATCCTGCTACCCATGATCAATGAAGCGGTGTACTGCCTGTATCATGGCGTCGGCAAAAAGGAAGATATCGATACGGTCATGAAACTGGGCATGAATCATCCCATGGGACCCTTGCAATTGGCGGATCTCATCGGGCTGGACACATGCCTGGCAGTCATGGAAACGCTTTACAATGGATTCAACGATTCCAAGTACCGGCCCTGTCCGCTGTTGAAAAAATACGTGGAGGCCGGCTGGTTGGGCCGCAAGACCGGGCGCGGATTTTACGAATACACCTAACTCGAAATGTTCCTATTCACTTGGGGAGAGTGATGTTATGCCAAGGAAAAAAGAAACCACCGTACCCATCGGTAAAAAGATTCGAAAAGCCCGGTTGGCCAGCAAGATTGCCTATGACCAATTGGCCAATGAAACCGGTTTTACCGTCGAATATCTCAAGGATATCGAAAACGGTAAAACCACCCCACCAGTGGGTACGCTGCTTCAGATCGCCAGAGCGCTCAAAATAGACTCCGGAGCGCTGTTGAAAGAGGACGAATCAAAAATGAAGCGGCGTATCAAGGCCTATACCAAACGAACGGATCATTATGCCTATACCACTCTGACGCCCGGTGCCGAAAACAAGCATTTAAAGGCCTTTCTGGTGACCATTGATCCCCTGACGGATCACAAGGGGGTCGGATATCAGCACGAGGGAGAAGAGTTCACCTATGTCTTGGCCGGTAAGATCGAAATCATGGTGGGTGAACATGTGAACAAGCTGCAAACCGGCGATTCCCTGCATTTCAACTCGAGCATCCCCCATAGTTTAAAAAATGTTGGCGATGAGGAAGCTCAGTTGTTGGTCGTGATTTATGGGCCCTAAGAGCAGGGGCCGAAGATTCGAGGGTCAAGCTAAGCGCCAAGCTATAAGTCAAACGTAGCCCACGGCACCCAACCCGGAACCCACTATCACTGGAATCCTCGACCCCTTGAATCCTTGGGTCCTATCAATATGGAGTAAAAATGGGATTTCTAAATGGATAGAAATTCAGATTCAATTATTTACAATTACAACGAGGCCAACACATGACCTTTAAATTAAATGATGAACAGCGCATGATCCAGTCCATGGTGAGAGAATTCGCCCGCAAGGTCGTTGCCGCCACCGCTGCGGAGCGAGACCGCACCAAGGAATTCCCTTCGGAAAACCTGGAACAGATGGGTGAGCTGGGGCTTTTGGGTATGATGGTGCCGGTCGAATATGATGGATCCCAGGCGGACACGGTCAGCTATGTCCTGGCTCTTTCCGAAATCGCTTATGCCTGTGCATCCACCGCTGTCGTCATGTCGGTCCACAATTCCATCGTGTGTGAAAGCATCCTGCGCCATGGCACGGAGATGCAGAAAGAAAAGTACCTGAAGCCGTTAGCCCGCGGTGATATGATCGGCGCGTTTGCATTGACAGAGCCACACGCCGGATCAGATCCGGTACGTCAAACCACATTAGCCGAGCGGGATGGTAATGACTACATCCTCAACGGAACCAAAAGATTTATCACTAGTGGTAAAAACTCCGGCCTGGTTATCGTGACGGCCAAAACCGATGAATCACTGCGACATCAGGGAATCAGCGCATTTTTGGTTCCAAAAGATACACCCGGCATGATTGTCGGGGATCTGGAAAACAAGATGGGCTTGTGTGCGTCCGACACTGCCGATTTGATATTTGACAACTGTCGCGTACCCGTTGAAGACATGCTTGGGGCCGAGGGAGATGGATTCAAAATCGCAATGCGGGCCTTGGACGGGGGCCGCATCGGTATAGCGGCCCAATCGGTGGGCGTGGCCCAGGCGGCCTTCGATGCGGCCGTGCGCTACGCCAAAGAAAGGGAACAGTTCGGCCAAAAAATATCAAAATTCCAGGGTCTTCGTTGGATTATTGCTGATATGGCCACCGAGATTGAAGCCGCGCGCCAATTCATGTTTTCGGCTGCTGCCATGAAAGATAGAGGTGAAAAATACACAATTCAAGCCTCCATGGCCAAATTGTTTGCCAGTGAAATGGTCAATCGGGTTACAGCCAAGGCCCTACAAATGCATGGTGGATATGGATTTGTGAAAGACTATCCGGTGGAACGTTACTATCGGGACGCCCGCGTTTTTACCATCTATGAAGGCACCTCCGAAATTCAACGCGTGGTGATTTCCAATCATATTCTCAAAGACAAACGCTTACCGAAATAAGAGTTTAGCAGCTTTCAGCGACAAGCGACGTTCAACTCCTGACTGCTTACTGCTAACCGCTGATCGGATCTCCTGGATCCCCTTTTCCATGGGGATGACAACCGCAATACAACAGCTTCCAGCCATTAGCTTTTCAGCAGCTGTGGCTTATTTATACCTGACAGCTTGCACCTGAACTGCATATCGCTCATACCTTATCGCTGATGTTAGCTTTCCCGCGGACGCAGGTACGCATGAAAATGGCGTTCCGCCATTTTAAATCCCCACACAATCAGAAAGGTTAGAGCCAGGTAAAATACGCCGGCGGTGATGAAGGATTCAAAAGGTACGAAATGACGCGAGTTTACGATTTTAGCAGCACCAAACAAATCCACGATGGTAATTACACCGGCCAAGGAACTGCCGTGGAGCATAAAAATAACCTCGTTACCATAAGCCGGTAAAGCCCTTCTGAAGGTACTCGGCAGGATGATGCGCCGATAGATCATGGGCACTGACATGCCGCAGGCTCTGGCCGCTTCAATCTCTCCATAAAGGGTCTGTTCAATCGTACCCCGCAATATCTCTCCGGTGTAGGCCGCTGTATTCAAGGCAAACGCGATCAAAGCACACGCAAAGGCTTCCCGGAAGATGGTCCACAAAAAGGTCTCGTGCACGAAGGTGAACTGCCCCATGCCATGATAAATCATGAACATCTGCACGATTAATGGGGTTCCGCGAAAAAAGTAAATATAGGCTTTGGGCACAAAGCTGATCCATTTATTCTTGGCGGTTGCCAGCAGGGCGATGGGAACGGCCAGGCAAAGCCCCATGGCCAGAGAAGTGACCACCAATATTATCGTAACCCATAATCCTTGGAAATAGAGCGGTAAATTGTCGATGATGACTTGGATGTCCATCTTTTATCCTTTATGCAGTTCGTCAAACGAAATGTATCATAGCGTTGGAAGTCGCTACTAGGCCTTGCGCACCCCCACACTATACTTTTTATTCATCCAGCGGAAACCCACATCGGAAACGCCTGTAATTATTAAAAACAAAAACGCCACAAAACAATAAAATGTAAAGGGTTTACGCGTGGCACCGCCGGCTAGACCGGCTTTAAAAACCATATCCTGCAGGCCGATCACCGAGACCAACGCCGCGGTTTTGGTCAACACGAGCCAATTGTTGCCGAAACTGGGCAAGGCATGTCGAACCATCGCCGGTAGTGTTATCCGGAAAAACACCTGTGTCGGCCGCATGCCAAAGGCATACCCGGCTTCGATCTCTCCATGGGAAACCGCCAAAATACCTCCCCGAAAAGACTCGGTCATATAGGCGCCGAAAATAAAGCCAATGGTAAGAACGCCAGCAACAAATGGATTGACATCGATATAGTCCCAGCCAAATTTTGCGCCGATATTATTGACCATGATCTGACCACCAAAAAAAATGATGGTCATCAGCACCAGATCCGGAATCCCGCGGATAATGGTGGTGTAGATGCCTGCAATGGCAGCGGCAATTTTGGACTTGGACAGTTTGGCGACTGCACCGATCATGCCCAGAATGATCGATATCAACACAGATAACAGGGCCACTTCAACGGTAAGCAGCATGCCACTTAGAATCATGGGAAAATACTCAAGAATTTCTGACATGACATTCCTTCTATTTTAAGGTCCCGGCCATAAACTGGCGAAAGCGCTCGGATGTAGGGTTGTCGAAAACTTGGTCAGGCTGGCCGTTCTCTTCCACCAGACCGGCGTCCAGAAAAATAACCCGGCTGCTGACCTCACGCGCAAAGCCCATTTCATGGGTAACCACCAGCATCGTCCGGCCCTCATCTGCCAGACTGCGCATGACCTTAAGGACTTCACCCACCAGCTCCGGGTCTAGTGCGGATGTGGGCTCGTCAAACAGCAACATGTCCGGCTCCATGGCGAGCGCCCTGGCGATAGCTGCGCGTTGCATTTGCCCGCCGGAAAGATGGGCCGGATAATAGTCCCGGTGCTCATACATCCCCACCCGGTTCAACAATTTTTCAGCACGTTCTTTGGCTTCGCTCTTGGGAATCTTCAACACTTGCACCGGTGCTTCGATCACATTCTGCATCACCGTCATATGAGCCCACAGGTTGAACTGTTGAAAGACCATGGCCAACTTGGAGCGGATGCGTTCCACCTGCCGTTTGTCTTCGGGAACCCTTTCGCCTGAATCCTGATCACGCATTTTAATAAGCTCCCCATGAACATAAACCTCTCCAGATGTGGGTATCTCCAGCAGGTTGATGCAGCGCAGCAGGGTACTTTTTCCAGAACCGCTGCTGCCGAGAATCGAAATAACGTCCTGCTCGGTGGCCTCAAAGGAGATCCCCTTTAAGACTTCAATTTGTCCAAAACTTTTATGCAGGTTTCTGACAGAGAGCGCTTGCGTTGTCATAGGCGTTTTTCCTTGTTAAAGATTGATATTGCCCCCAGGCCAGGGACTGAAATCGAATGGAAATGTGCTTTGCATTAGAACAATAAAATTATCCACCCGTCAACCGTCAATTCAGTCATCTAAACTGATTTTTTAAAAACCGGAAATTGCCGGCACAGGGAAATCACTGCTGCATTCACCGCATCAACAACACCGGGTTCGTTGCTTTGAGTTAAGACCCGATCAATCAGATCGGCGACCTCTGTAGCCTGGGTTGGTTCCATTTCCCGTGCAGCCATGCCGGCCGTCCCAATGCGAATGCCGCTGGGTTCGGTCGCATGCTGTTCGTCACCGGGAATGACATTTCGGTTCACGATAATTCTGGCATTTTCGAGGGCCGTCTCTGCCCAGCTACCGTTTATGCCGAGTATGGAAACATCGAGCAGCACCTGGTGGGTATCGGTACCGCCTGTTACAACATGATAGCCGAGTTCACCAAATCGATCGGCCATTGCCTTGGCAATCGCGATGGTCCGCTTTTGGGTTGCAACAAACGCTTCCCCCTGGGCATACTTGAGTATGACGGCCTTGGCTGCTATGCCACTGACGGCACTGGTCCCCTGACATCCCGGAAATACAGCCTTGTCAATCTGTTTCGCAAATGCATTTCGGCACAGGATGATGCCCCCGCGTCCGCCCATCATGGTTTTGTAACATGTCATGGTAACGAAATCAGCCCATGGAACCGGGCTGGGAATTACCCCCGCCGCCACCAGGCCGGCGATATGGGCCATGTCCACCATGACCAAGGCCTTTACCCCGGCAGCCAGGTCGGCAATTTTTTGATAATCTATCAAGCGCGGATATGAGCTGGCGCCAGCCACGATTATCTTGGGCTGAAAAGACCGACAACGTGATGCCAACTGATCGTAGTCGATCTGGCCCGTGTCGGGATCGACGCCGTAATGTTGGATTTGAAAACATTTTCCCGCTAGCGATGCAGGATGACCATGCGACAGGTGGCCACCGTGGGAAAGCGTCATGGACAGGATTTTGTCCCCGATATCAAGAACAGAAAGAAATACGGCGATGTTGGCGGATGTCCCGCTATGAGGCTGTACATTGGCATGTTCCACACGGAATACGTCTTTAGCTCGTTCTATTGCCAGGTTCTCCACGGCATCCGCATACACACAGCCGGCATGAAATCGATTGCCCGGGTAGCCTTCTATGGTTTTGGTATTGAATACGGAACCGAGGGTCTCCATGATGGCGGGTGAGGTATGGTTCTCGGCGGCGATAAGATCGAGGGTATTTTCCAGGCGTTGGGCCTCTTTTTGAATCAGGTCAGCAATTTCCGGATCTTCATTTTTCAGGACAGACATGGCTGAATGCCGTCACCACCGGCAGATTTATCAGTGGTAATTAAATGTAAGCAAAGGTCTGGTCAAGGTTCCGGGAATCAAGCGTCCGCGGCATCATCCCCGGGGGGCTCTGGTTCAACCACAAAGGTTTGAATCAAATTAAAAAGGTCGTTGACACCGAAGGGCTTGGCCATAAATACATCGGCACCATGCTCTCTGGCAGCAATTTCGTTTTGAGGCGCGTCTGAAAAGAGGGCCACGATGGTCTTCGGTTGAATTTTCTTTATTCTAGATGTGAGTGTTAAGCCATCGATTTCCTGCAGGTTGACATCCGCCACAACCACATCCGGAAAACCGGATTCCTCAAAATGGATCCAGGCATCAAAACCATTATCAAAAGCCAGGATATTTCTGTTGACACTGTACATCAATGTACTGACAACAAAATCTCTCACGACGACATCTTCATCGATGACCGCTATTTTCACATTGGCAATGATGGCAACCTCACGCAACTTTTAAAAACTGCATTTCACTCAGTTTTTTTCTGAAAGTAATGGCCTCACAGATGGATTCCAGGTTATGCGCCAAGGCCTCCTGTTTGTGGTCTTCAAGGGCGTGTCCCTTGGCAAAAGCCTCTGCCATGACGGTCAACAGTTTAATGCGCTGATAAAAAACAGGATCATAATCCAGTGAACCGGAATCGGGCTCATCCGTTTCCCGGGCAGAAGCTTCCTCGGCCAGGCCCGCCGCATCAATTTGAACCAGGGCCGCATTTTCCAGAATGCTGCGTTGCCGATATTCACCCAGGGGGTATTGGTTGAGGTAGGCTTTGGCCATGATTACCAGCAGTTGAAGCCTGGAAAGAAAGATGTCATCCAGTTCCATTTCGCGCATAAACTCTGATTTGGTACCGAATCGGAGCATATAAAACTCCCTTGATTTGGAGGTTAACCCTTAGGGTGCAGGTCCGGGGTTATTTATCTGCTAGATAGGGTCGGCCGCATTCTTTACAGAGACCATCCGGCCCAATTACCCCGATACAGCTCTCGTCGCTGCACAGCGTCCGATTTTCCCAACTGTCATCAAAATGCGTCTCGGTGTCTTCCGGCCCATCGATTTCATCTGCGACAGGGTCTACTTCTTCCTGGGACGTGTCTGTATCCGCTGCCTCTGATGCCACCGGCGGCGGTGTAAATCCCTCATAGGGTTTGCCGCACTCTTTGCAACGGCCGTCCGTTCCGATCACACCGATGCAGCTTTCATCGCTACACAAGGTGCGATTCTCCCAATCCATGTCTGTTTGGGTTTTTTGCTTTGCTTTTGACATGCTGTAATTACTCAATCAACCTATGGTTTCGGGGAAATAATGGAACTATTCCGATATCTGGGATCGCTGGGTATTGATACTATCAATCAATGATTGAATCATGTCCTTTTGGACCTGACTGGTGGTTTTGAATTGGACCCCAATTCCATCCGGTGCAACCCGTACAACCGCGGCCAAAATTTTAAAAGCACTGCCCTCCGGTGACAATCCCATAGACAGAACCACTTCCTCTCCGATTGAAAATGATTCTCGGGTTCTGATAAAACCACCGGTGGAGCTGATATCTTCAATATAATCCCTGAAAACGCGATCCGAATCCGAATAGTCAACACTTACAAAACAGTCCACGCGGACATTTTTCCGGTCACCATCGGCACTGCTGCCTGCCGAATGCAAAGTTTCCAGCCGGTTTAACACGTCTTTTAATTCATCCACAGACATGCTCTGAATCAGTTCAACCAGACGGCCAACCATACGGTGTTTTTCCATTTGCTCTTCTGAATTCATCGTTTGACATCCTTACGTTTTATTTAGGGTCAAATAATATGGTCCAACTCATGGCGTAGTTTGGCAACGTGTAAATCGTGATAGTGTTTTATCCGGGCTGATAGATCTGAATTGGCTGTGACCGTCATCCCGCTTTTCATGGCGCATTCACATCCGAAGAGCCTGAATGATAACCAGCGGGAAATTCACAAGTTTTAGATAATCTATTATTTTAAATTAATGTGCATCAGAGGTCAATAGAAGTATTGATAAAATTTACGGGAAAATGTATCTGGGGATGCATGATACGAATGACACAAGCCATTAATCCAGGCCGTCTGGCCCTGGCAGGATCGAGCGGTTTGCTGATAACGGGATCTTTTCCGGTGATTGGCCTGGATTTTTTGGCCTGGGTCGCCCTGGTGCCCCTGCTAATTGCATTGCGGGACCTGTCCGCTTTTGATGGCTTTCGAATTGGGTTTTTTTGTGGTTTGGTTCACTACTTTTCACTATTGTATTGGTTCGTGCCCTTTCTAGCAACCTATGGCCCCTTTCCCGTTATTCTCAGCACCGGCATTCTCCTGCTGTTTTGCGCCTATCTGAGCTTATATTTGGGTATGTTTGGCCTGATTCTCACTTGGATTCGAATACCGGTTTTCAGCTTGCTTATGATCATTCCGGCAATCTGGGTTGGCCTGGAATATTTGCGCGCGATTCTCTTGAGCGGATTCCCCTGGGAACTCTTGGGACATACCCAATTTAACAAATTGCACATCATCCAAATTTCCGATATAGTCGGTGTTTACGGTGTTTCTTTTTTAATCGCACTCGCAAATGGGCTGGCATTTGTTCTTTATCATTTTATTACCCGAAAAAGCTGGTGCGGGCAAAAAATCGTACGGAAGCATGTGGTGATTTACGCATCTTTTTTCGGAATTCTGTTTATCGTCGTCTGGACCTACGGGCAATGGCAAATCGGAAATGTAAGCAACAAGATCTCACAGGTCCCCTCAAAAAAAATTGCCGTTGTGCAAGGCAATGTGGACCAAACGGTTAAATGGGACCGGGCCTATCAGCTGAAAACCATAAATAAATATATCGATCTGTCGCGGCAGGCGTCGGCTCAAAACCCGGAGTTAATCGTCTGGCCGGAAACATCCATGCCATTTTATTTTGGCAGCCAGATGCCCCAAACGCGCCTGGTTCTTAAAAACCTTGAGTCAATCGGCGTTGATACCCTGCTGGGAAGCCCGGCCTATGCAAAAGATGCGGATCGCGTCGCATACTACAATCGCGTATTTTTAGTTGATTCCAATGGGACCATCAGTGATGCGTATAATAAATCACACCTGGTTCCGTTTGGTGAATATGTCCCTTTTAAGCGCTGGCTTCCTTTTCTGGGTAAAATGGTCCAACATGTGGGTGATTTTTCCACCGGCACCGTGGGGGACACCCTGGTGTGGGGGCAGCTCCAGATTGGCGCATTGATATGCTATGAAATGATTTTTCCCTATCTGGCCCGTGCGGCAACCCAAAATGGGGCCCAGCTGTTGATCAATGTCACCAACGACGCCTGGTATGGGCGGACGAGCGCCCCCTATCAGCATTTTTCCATGGCTGTTTTCCGGGCGGTTGAGACGCGACGTGCACTGGTCAGATCAGCCAATACCGGAATCAGCGGTTTTATTGATCCCCTGGGCCGGATTTTGTCCCAAACGGCTCTTTTCGAAGAGGCCGTATTAGTAGCAGATGTCCCCGTGATGGCGGGTCAGACCCTTTATGTGAAACGAGGTGATTTTTTTGCATTGGCCTGCACCATGGCAGGCGCGATACTCATTTTAATTGAATTCATTCAGCGGATTCAAGCGAACCGCAAGCTACCCCGAGGAGGTACTAGAAATGTCACTCGAAATTAAGCAGGTCATCAAAGAATTAGAAACGCAGTTAGAAAGCCTGAAAGGGTATCTTTGACTTAGAAACAAAAACCAAGCGCCTTGAGGAAATCGAAAATATCATTGCCGGCAACGGGTTCTGGGACAACCCCGACGATACAACCGCGATTTTAAAGGAGCGCACCTCCCTGTCGGACAAGCTGGACACATTTAACAAGCTGACTTCGGACCTGGAAGAATGTGATATCTTATTAGACCTCGCCATCGAAGAGTCAGACACCGATACCGTTGACGACGTCAATGCAGCCATTGCAGATATTCAAAACCAAATCCAGGCCCTGTCTTTCAAACTCATGTTGGACGGCGTTGATGACAATAAAAATGCAATCGTATCCATCAACGCCGGTGCCGGGGGTACCGAAGCTCAGGACTGGGCTGAAATGCTTTTCCGCATGTATTCCCGTTGGGTGGAGAGAAAGGGATACAAGCAATCGATTATCGACTACCAGCCGGGAGATGAAGCCGGAATAAAAAGTGTCACCTTTACGGCGTCCGGCGATTATGCTTTCGGCTATTTGCGTTCCGAAATCGGCGTGCATCGCCTCGTAAGAATATCACCCTTCAACGCCAGCGGAAAGCGCCATACCTCTTTTGCTTCCGTTTTTGTATATCCTGAATTGGACAGCAGCATCTCCATTGATATTGAGGAGAAGGATCTGCGTATTGATGTCTATCGTGCCAGTGGTGCCGGGGGGCAGCACGTAAACAAAACCAGCAGCGCCGTTCGGATCACCCATTTACCGTCCGGGATTGTTGTCCAGTGCCAACAGGAAAAATCCCAGCATCGCAACAAGGATATGGCCATGAAAGTACTCATGGCAAGGCTCTATCAGGCCGAAAAGCAAAAACAAGAAGAAAAATTACAGCAGATGCACGAAAACAAAGACGACATTGCCTGGGGCAACCAGATACGCTCCTATGTTCTCCATCCCTATCAGATGGTCAAAGACCACCGGGTGAACATGGAAATCGGTAATGTCAATGCCGTCCTGGATGGCGATATCGATCCGTTTATAGAAAAAGTGCTGATGATGCCCAAAAATAAATAGCAAGATTTACCGAATGGAACGTCAAAACCAGGCTTTCCGGTTCTGACGGTGTGACCTAATCCGTTTCAGGTCTCGTCGTGCCACTCGGTTTGAAACATCGCCCATCAGAAAAAAAGTTCAGGCTCCTTTCTTTCTTGGCACTTCTCTTCAAGCTCATGCTGATGTCTCAGATAGTTCACATCGTCAAAATACTTGGCTTCAACAGGACATTTCTTTATGCAGGCTCCGCATTTTATGCAGATCCCGGTAATTTTCGATACGTCGTCCCTGTCTATTGATCCCATTGGACAGACATCCACACATGTTTTGCAGTCCGTACACGTGGTTTTTGTTTTGGGCTTAATTTTTCTGAAATCGTATAAATTCCCGTCGATGTCCCTCGGTCTGTAGTATGGTCTGCAGGGGTATTCACCTTTAACATCAATACGGTCCTTGCTATTTCCAGCCCTAATTATACCGGATATTTGAACACCAAAGCTTTCCGCAGTTTCCATATCCGATGCATCTGGTCTGCCTTTGGCAAGAATCTTCGAAAAAGAATGTTCGCCAATGAAGGCGCCTGCAGCAAGCACCTTGAAATTACCTTCTTCGATGATGTACTTAAGCTCAATCAATGCGTCGTCGTAGTCTCTGTTCCCATAAACCACAACAGGAACAGCCTGTGATCCACCGCCAATCATCGTATTCAAATATTTAAGCAGTACGTTAGGTACCCTTCCCGCATACACAGGCACGCCAAAGACCACAATGTCCGCTGCATTGAATACCAGACTTTTTTCCCGTTCATCTGCCAGGGTAAAGCTTATGCTTTTATATGCCGTATCTCCACCCATATTCTTGCATATTGACTTTGCCACGGCTTCAACTGCTTTTTGGGTGGTGCCTGTCGGACTGAACCATACAGCATTTACTCTTTTTATTGTCTCTCCCATTTTTGCGCCTCGTTTTTATTGAAACGAAATTTCATAGGCTTGTATTGGCACTCAAAAACAGATAGCGTACCGGATATTTACTGCTTCGTTAGTCAATATTTTCTGAACGCTGCTGAATGATATTTAGGCTGCATTCGAATCAAGCCGATTCCCAAGTGAATCTTCCGTGACTTCAAGATCATAACGTGTTTGAAGATTTAGCTAAAATTGGGCCGTTTCAGATTTTAGCACTTATGATTTTCCTAAAACAGTAATTCTGTGCCTATTCAGGCGCTACAGCGCAGCCACCTGGTTCATCTACACAGCTGATGTCTCCCACCGGTTTCCCTGCGACCAAATCTGCTACCCAATCAACGAAGCGAACCCCCTCAAACGTGTAGGTATAAAAAATGGGTGAACGAAGAATTGTATGGACATCGCCGCCTGCAGTATATGAATAGAAAGTATCCACCGCGCTTTCGATCTCGGTGTAGTGGTGAAGGATTCTCTCTGGCAGCGAAAAACTCTCCGGTGGATCACCCAGCAGCAGGGTAAAGTTAACTTGAGTCTTGTCATTGGCAGCGTTGTACTGGGCGATAGTCAGGTTATTATTGTGGTTGGCGCTGGCGATATAAAAATTTTCAAACGTAAGATTATCATTGGTTTTGCCCTTATATTCTTTCCAGTCAGGCAGAATAGACGCCGTATTCCAGGCATTGAACACACGGGGCAATCTGGGGCTGTTGTAACCGCCGGCAGCATCCGCGATGAGTGTTACCGGCACGTTTGCGTAATGCGCGGCGATCAGCCCGGAATAGAATGAAGAACCGATCGCGCCTGCACTGCTCCCAGCTACAAGAATTTGTTCGGGAGATCTTATGTTATCATATACCCAGTTGAGCACCATCGTGCTGTTTTTGTATCCGACGTGATATGTAGGTACCGTCACACTTTTCCCGTCGGAACTGGTATAGGTATAGTCCATTTTTCCGCCGCCAACATGTACATCACCCGTGCAATACGGTAAGAAAACCATGTCATAATCGGCAAACGGATTTTCATCATTTCCAAGGGCAAATATTCCATCCATAGACCTGGGGTCGTTCTGTTCCATTTCGGCAAAGGGGAAGTGGGTATTGGGCTTACTTTTTAAATCACATTGCTTGCCAAACCAACACGCGCCGCCACCGTTGAAATAAATCAGAAGTTTTTCGCTCCTTTTGCTGGGTCTGACATAAAACTGATGGGGTGTTCCCGTGGAACACTGCCCGTCGGTTTTAATGACGTTCCACCCGTCATGCAGCTCTGACAACAAAGGGAGCTCATTTTGCGCCAAGGCAGCACCTGTTGCAAGAAATAGCAACACAACAAACAGCGTAAGAATTCTTTTCATGGAATCCCTCCTTTGAATGGTGATCAAACAAGAGGACTGCGTGCGTAACTTTCGATTGTATGGGTATCGCAATCACCTTCCCGCTAAGGTTTGAAGATGACACTTGATATAGTGGAAATGATTCTGAAAGTTTATGAAATTGTTATTTGATATGGTGAAATGTGTCAAGATTTTTAAATCTTCAAAGCACAGACGGATGCGGAGATATTCATACCGTCCGAAGAACAACGACCGTTCTATTGGGTATGTAAAGACTCAGAAATGACCTGTCTGTCGATTGGGAAGCATTTGCCAAGGTCGCATGCTCCTGGTCCGCATCCAGACGCCCATGACCGCCGAATGCTTCTGCATCGCTGTCCAGTATCATGCGATACCTGCCGGAGCTTGCCGCGATATGATAGTCGGGGTAAGACTGTGTGGGGTGAAAGTTAAAGGCGAATATCAAGCCAGCCCTTTCGAAAACGAGGATCTTGTCCTCCGAATGCTCGCACAGCAGATGGATGTGGGGATGCTCCAGAAGCGCTGCCTGTTTGGCCAGTTGGATTATGGCCTTGTCAAAGGTATTGAGATATTGGTACTTCAGGTCGGGATTATCCACCAGGGACCACTGGCGCCTGGCGTATTGATATGACCAGGCATTGCCCTGGCGCGGAAAATCAATCCATTCCGGGTGCCCGAATTCGTTGCCCATGAAATTCATATACCCATTTCCGGCCGTCGCCAGGGTAATGAAGCGGATCATTTTGTGCAGTGCCAAGCCCCGGTCAACCGCCAGATGATCGTCACCCACCGACATGTGCGCGTACATGTCCGCATCCATGAGCCGGAAGATGATGGTTTTGTCTCCCACCAGCGCCTGGTCGTGTGACTCGGCATAGCTGATGGTCTTTTCTTCCTGACGGTGGTTGGTCAGCTCGTACCACAGGCCCCCCATGGGCCAATCTTCATCCCTGACCTCCTTGAGCAGCTTGATCCAGTAGTCCGGCACGCCCATGGCAAAACGGTAGTCGAAGCCGCATCCCCCGTCGGTAGACGGCAGTGCCAGCCCCGGCATGCCGCTGATGTCCTCGGCAATGGTGACGGCGGCCGGACGCAGGGAGTGAATCATCTGGTTGGCCAGGGCAAGATAGGTCAGCGCGTCCTCGTCCACGGTCTCGTTGAAATAGTCTTCGTAGGATGTAAAGGCCGTACCCAACCCATGGTGGGTGTAAAGCATGCTGGTAATACCGTCGAAGCGGAACCCGTCCACCTTGAATTCATCCAGCCAAAAGCGGCAGTTTGAAAGCAGAAAATGAACCACCTGGAGCTTGCCGTAATCAAAGCAACGGGAATCCCAGGCAACATGATGTCCACGAGGACCATCGTGGAAGTAAAGATAGGGGGTTCCGTCAAAATGGCTGAGTCCCTCGACCTGGTTGGCGACCGCATGGGAATGGACGATGTCGATGATAACGGCCAATCCGGCGGCATGGGCGGTGTCGATCAGAACCTTGAGATCTTCGGGCGTACCGAATCGCGACGAGGCGGCAAAAAAGCTGGAGACATGGTAGCCGAAACTGCCGTAATAGGGGTGCTCCGGTATGGCCATCAGTTGGAGGGTGTTGTAGCCCGATGCAGCAATACGCGGAATGACATTGTCGCTGAATTCCCGATACGTCCCTACACTGGCGGCCTCCTGGGCCATCCCCACATGGGCCTCGTAGACAAAGAGGGCCTCATCACGACGTCTGAAATCAGAATGCCGCCATTGGTAATGCTCCGGCGGTTGCCAGACCTGGGCGTTGAATATCAGGGTTTCAGGATCCTGAACCACTCGTCGCGCATAGGCCGGAATGCGGTCGCCGTTGCCGCCGCCCCAGTGCAACCGCAGGCGGTAAAGATCACCGTGTTGCATGGTGTCGGCACCCAGTTGGATTTCCCATATGCCCTGGTCGCCGATCCGCTCAAGGGCAAAGGTCTTTTGCTCCTGCCAGCCAGTCATGTCCCCAATGAGGTAAACAGCCGTGGCATTGGGCGCCCACTCCCTGAATGTCCAATGGCCGCCTTTGAAATGAAGCCCGAAGTACTCGTGCCCGGAGGCGAAATCCTGGAGGGTCGCCCGTCCCCGAGTAAGTCGTTCCGCCATCTCACGGATCTTTTGCATCCGTCTCAACAAAGCGGCTTCATAGGGTTTGAGATAGGGATCCCTGTCCAGGATTTTACCAACCAGCTTGGCTTCTGACAGTTTCATATCAGTCTATGTCCACCACTGAGTTTTCGCAGTCGGCAAAACTGCTGGGCACATATCGATCCGCCTCCCAGTCGTTTTCCCATCGGATTCCGTCGAGAATGTAGCGAAATTCATAGGCCCGTGACGTCTCCAGGTCAAGGGTGACGGTAAATTCGCCACTTTTGAGCGGCCTCATGGGGGTTTGGGTAACACTCCAGTTGTTAAAGTCACCCACCAGGTTGACACGCGCAGCCGACTTGGCGGCTGCTTTGGAAATCCTAAAGGTCACTTTACAAACTGCTTTACTTTTAAGATACTGTTTTTTCATACTCATATTTTCCCCCTTTGTACAAACGGTCATGCAGATTCGTCTTTTCTTACTGACAGACAGCCCGTTTAGGCCCCGGCTATGCGGAGAACCGAGTCGATGAGGTCCTGGGCTTCCTGTTGTATCTTTTTCAGATGCGTCTCCCCGTTGAAGCTTTCCGCATAAATTTTATAAATGTCCTCGGTACCGGATGGCCGGGCGGCAAACCAGCCGTTTTTTGTCACGACCTTCAACCCGCCGATGGCCTCCTGGTTGCCCGGTGCCTGCGTATAGACCCCGTCGATGGACTCGCCGGCGAGTTCTTTGGCCGTGATCATGTCGACCGAAAGCTGGCTCAACACCGCCTTTTGTGCAGCGGTGGCCGGTGCATCGATGCGTTCATACACAGAAGAGCCGAATTGTTCCGTCAGGGATGTATAGATTTCTCCTGGGTCTCTGCCGATTTTGGCCATTATTTCACCAGCCAGAAGATCCATGATGATGCCGTCTTTATCCGTGGTCCAAACCGTACCATCCCGGCGAAGGAACGATGCCCCTGCGCTTTCCTCGCCCCCAAACCCATATTCACCGCTCATCAATCCATCCACAAACCATTTAAAACCAACTGGCACTTCGGAAAGGTTTCTTTGTAGATGCGCGGCCACGCGGTCAATGATTGATGTAGACACCAGGGTTTTGCCAATTGCAGCCGATGCCCGCCAGCTAGATCTGTTCTGAAACAGATACCAGATAGCCACAGCCAGGTAATGATTGGGATTGAGCAGCCCGGTACTTTTCGTGACAATCCCGTGGCGGTCAACATCCGTATCGTTGCCGAAAGCGATGTCGAACGTGTCTTTGAGCCGAATCAATCCCTGCATGGCAAAAGGTGAAGAACAATCCATACGAATTTTGCCGTCCTTGTCCACTGGCATAAATCCAAAAGTGGGATCCACGACGGGGTTGACGATCTCAATGGAAAGGCCGTAGCGCTCGGCGATGGGTTCCCAGTAATGTACGGCAGCGCCTCCCAAGGGATCGACACCGAGTTTGAGACCGGATGCAGCGATTGCCTCCATTTCGATCACATTGCCGAGGTCTGCTACATAGGGCTTGATGTAGTCATATTCGTGCGTCGTTTCGGCTTTGAGGGCTTTTTCAAAAGGCATCCGTCTCACGCCATCACGGGCACTGCCGAGGATCTCGTTGGCCCTTTTAGCGATGCGTCGGGTGATTTCGGTGCCCGCCGGCCCGCCATTGGGCGGGTTATATTTGAATCCGCCGTCCTCAGGCGGGTTGTGCGACGGGGTGATGACCACACCATCTGCCAGGCCTTTTTTGCGGTTTCTATTGTAGGTTAGAATGGCATGCGAAATGACCGGTGTGGGCGTATAGCCCAACCCCTCCGGTATCATAACCGTGACACCTGCGGCGGCAAAAACCTCCAGGGCGCTGGCCAGGGCCGGTTCCGACAGGGCGTGGGTGTCCATACCCATGAACAGCGGTCCATCGATTTTCTGCAATGACCGGTATTCACAAAGAGCGCGACTGATGGCCAGAATATGATCCTGGTTAAAACTGTTTGTAAGCGACGAGCCGCGGTGGCCGGAGGTCCCGAAAGCGACCAACTGGGTCGGTTCGGTGATGTCCGGAAGATGGGTATAGTATGCGCAAACGAGCCTGGGAATGTTGGCCAACTGCGATCTCGGCGCCGTTTTTCCGGCGAGCGGGTGAATCTTCATTTTGGTTCACTCCTTTACCCTTTCAAGCGTTTGAAAAGATGCCATAGAACTTTGTGACGGCCCTGCCTTATGTGCCGGATGACCAATTCACGCGGTTAATACCAAAAGCCGACTATATACTGCGATATACTTTTCAGCCGATTTTTACCAGGAAAAATCCTGGCCCATGGTGCAAATCATCATTTTTTTCCATATATCTGGATGGTGGCGGTAGACGTCAATGGCGCGGCGGACTGTTTCCAGGAAAGCGCCGGCATTAAAATCAAAAAAGGTAAACCCGTTGACGCCGTCCTGGATGGCATCGGCCAGCCCGCCGGTAACCCGCACAATGGGCAGGGTGCCGTATTTCAGGCTGTAGATTTGATTCAACCCGCATGGTTCAAATAAGGAGGGCATAAGGAAAATATCCGTGCCGGCCTCAATTTTGTGGGCCAACCCGTTGTTATAGCCGATATAGATTCCCACGCGATCCGGGTAATTGGGCCGCAGCCATTCAAAGAAATCATGGTAACGGCCATCTCCGGATCCGAGCACGATCATCTGGGTATCGCGCTGGAAGATTCGCGCGGCGCATTCGGTGACCAGATCGATCCCATTCTGTTCCGCCAACCGGGTGATCATGCCGATTAAAGGCACATCATCTCTGTGTGGCAGCCCACCTATGAAATCGGTCGGACGGCCACCGAGCGGCTGATCAATAGGATTGAAGATCCGACCCGTTCAAACCGGAAGGTTATTCTCAAAGCGAAATTGACCATTCGTGAATCGTGTGGTTGTCACCGTCATGCGCCCACATTCGGATAACGTTGACCACTATTTCATCAGCGAGCACCTGATGCACCAAATCATGTTGTATGTTAATGCAGCCAGAATAGAATTTAAAATTACAAATGCAATTGGCAGCTAGATCTTTGTGGAAATGAATAAATTTACACAATTTCAGGGAAATGGCTTGGGTAATGAATTGATATATTCCAATTCATGTAATACACATTATTTTTCAGATCTTTATGCTTAGCGTCGTGAAGAATCAGCAAATCAATTATAGATTACAGTAACATAATGGCAAAAGGGTATGCTTATGCAATTTTCCTTCGACACCCAAATGATTATCAATGGATTAATTATTACCGCTGCACAAATCGTTTTTATCATTACACTTCTCGTCTTAGCCCAGCTATTGAATCGGCTTTTCTTTCGAATGGTTTCTTCAACACGCCACAATTGGATAAAAAGCATGAAAGCGGACCCCATCCGGAAAAAAATCAATCGGATTATCCGGATATTGGCTATTGCACTCATATTGATTCTGATTCTGGCAAATTTATATTTAATACTTTTTAGAAAATTAGATTTGCTTAACGTGATCACTGCCGCGATCGATAGCCTATCCGTTCAATTCTGGAAACAGGCTGCTATTGTATGTGTTAAAATAATTTTGGCTGTCTCTCTGACTGCATACTTAGCCAAACTGTTTTCAAAATGGATAAACCGTTTGGAAACCAAGTCCAAAAACTATGAGCAGCTGAAAGCGAATGATAAAAGTATCACCCATTTCTTTCAATCATTCAAAAGAATTATAAAAACCGCACTTTGGTTTTTTGTGCTAGTCTATGCCGTAAAAACCGTTTCTCTTCCGGACGTTATCCCCACCTATCTATTCATTCTGATAAAAATATACTTGATCGTATTTATCGGCCGATTGCTTGTTGATGCAGCAACGGTTATTACTGACAGTGTTTATGGTTTGAGTCGAAAATACTGGTACAAAGACACTTACAAAGAGTGGTACGAAAGGCTCAACAAATTATTGCCGTTATTTCGAAGGTGCCTTGAGTATGTCATTTATGTTTGGGCAGCCTCGCTAGCGATATTGCAGCTTGCTTTTGTCTCTAAATATGCCGCCTACGGGACAACTATCGTCCAAATCATCGGTATTTTCTTTATCAGCCGCGTAATAGTAGAAGTCGTTAAGTTGTTGGTAGATAAGGTGATGGTTTCATCCGTAGAGGAATCGTCAGATAATACACAACAGAAAAAAACGCTTATTCCAATAATTAAAAGTAGTTTATCTTTCCTTGTCTACTTTATTGCATTTGTTCTCATCCTTCGTGCCATGAATATTAATCCAATGCCGTTTTTGGCAGGTGCCGGTCTACTGGGTGCGGTGATTGGATTGGGGGCTCAGCCAATAATCAATGATATTGTGTCTGGATTTTTCATCCTATTCGAGCAAATTATTCTTGTCGGAGACTTTGTGGAAATCGGTTCAGCCCGAGGAACGGTGGAATTGATTGAAATTCGAACGACTCGTATAAGAAATCCAGATGGGCAATTGCATATCATGCGTAACGGTGACATCAATCAGGTGGTCAACTATTCAAAAAAATATAGCCATGCTGTTATCGAGGTTGGCGTTGATTATGGATCCAACCTGGACCATGTATTTCGAGTTCTTGACGACGTTGGCAGACAAATAAAGGAGAGCGATCCCAATGTGCTTGAACCATTGCTTGTCAGAGGCCTTAAAAATTTTGGCGAATCAGAGCTATTAATTCGTACCCGTACCAAAGTTAAACCCGGCTATCACCGTGATGTTTCATTTAAACTGAGGAAATTAATTAAGGAAGCTTTTGACAAGGAAGGGATTGAAATTCCCTTTGCGCGGCGTGTACTTAGTTTTAAAAATGGCGAAAATCAAGCGGATAAAGTGCCCCAAGATACACAGCAAAGCAATACATAGTTCCTTGGATAAGGTGCTTTGGAGCCAGCTCCCTTCTCTTGCACAGTTAGGCACGCTCTAATAGTGGGAGACCACCAACAGGGTACAATTTGACTTGAGACTGACAAGAAGCTCCTCAATAATCCCCGCAGCCTTGGCATCGAGAGAGCTTGTCGGTTCATCTCATAAGAGTATTTCCGGTTCCAATACGAGTGCCCGGGCAATACATAGGCGCTGTTTCTGCTCTCCGGAAAGATTCAAGGCACTTTCATCCAAACGGTCCTTCACCTCTTCCCATAGAAATGACCGCTTTAGCGCTTTCTGGATTCTTTCCGCCACGATGTTTTTATCACGGACGCCAGCAAGTCGCAGCGGGAATCCCCAATATACTGGTTGTCAGAATAACGTTCCGAGTGTGAAGGAAGGCGTGTCCCTGTTTTTTTCCGATGGCGCGCGAAACGACCAACTAGATTAAGTCTGGGGTCTGATTGAGAGGTGGTTATTTTTTATTGTCGGATACAGTGGCCAGCAAATAATTAAGCATGGCCTGGCAGGACGGTGAAGCCAGCCGCAGCTTATTGCGAATCAGAAAAAAGTTACGAGAAATAGACATTCCCTTGATTTTCAAAGCCCTGAGAAGTCCGGCCTTCAAGTCCGTCTCAATGGCTCTTTTTGAAAGGATGGACAGGCCAAGACCAGATTTGATTCCTTCCTTAACCGACGTTGATGATCCAAACCGAGCAACAACTTGAAACGCATCGGTGCCGTCTTGACCGGATTTGCTAAGGTAATCTTTCAGGATCTTCAAGGTTCCGGAGCCTTGTTCGCGAAGGATGAATGGCTCGTCCATCAGTTCATTCAAAGAAACAGATTTACGACAAGCAAAAGGGTGGTTATCAGAAACGGCAAGCACCAGTTCGTCTTCCCAGAGCTGTTGGCTTATAATGTTTGGGTGCTCGCTCTTTGAACCAATTACGCCCAACTCGAGTTGCCCCGCCAAAACACGTTTTTCGATGTCACTGCTGTCTGAGATATTTAGTTGTACGGATATATGCGGATACTTGGTGTTAAATTTGCTAATGATGGTCGGCAGAATGTATTCTCCAGGGATGGTGCTACCACCGATGGAAATGTCTCCCTGTTTCAGTCCAAGGAAGTTTTCCATTTCAAATTGAGCCGTCTCTTTCATCCCAAGAATAAGGGTGGCATGTTTATGCAGTAGCTCTCCGGCAGCAGTTGGAATCACTTTTCTTCCCATACGGTCCAACAACCGGGTCCCCACCTTTTTCTCAAGAGAGGCGATCCGTTCACTTACCGATGCCTGGACCAGGAAAACAGCCTCGGCAGCTTTAGAAAAACTTCCCAATTCGACAACCTTAGAAAAAATTTCAAGCTCACGAAAACCGAAATCAATTGGTGGCATTTTGAGATTCCCTTATTGAGGTAGTATTTATTCGCCTTTTTCGAATACCCCACAGCTAGCTGCGGGGAACTTCATTTCTCAAAGCATATCTGAAATAGAATTCTGTTTTATCGACGATAAAGATATCCCATTTCAGAACTAAATGCAAAATTCATCATCTGAGCAAAAAAATGACATAAAACAATATTGCATTCCTGCATCATTTATCTTAGAATATGACCAACTCCTTTTACTGAGAGTTTTTAATATTTATCACCATCCAATATAAGGATCACGATTATGCATGACCGTATTTCAATAGATTCTAAAATTTGTCACGGGCAGGCATGTATAAAGGGAACGCGGATCCCTGTTCATCAAATCATCCGCATGCTTGCCAACGGAGATAAAATAGAAGACCTTCTTGAGGATTATCCTTCAGTGAAAAATGCCTTCTGATCACAACCGACAAAGGCTTTTCAAATTACAGGGGAGAACCGCACTATGGCATTTTGATCATACGCCTTAAGCAGCCAACACGTTTAAAAATTCACCGGAGCGTTATGAGAGCGATTAAGACATATTCGAAAAAAGATTGGCCTGGTTTGATGGTTGTTATGAGGGATGCGGTTCAAAGCACTTGGAAATCACACAGTCTATCTTAACCTAATTAGTTCCCGTCCATTAATCTGGGTTTTACGATTTGCGAATAGCCCAAAAAATGGTAGCTGTGTTCTTTGTGGGTAGCCTGTCGTTTTCTGAGGTCAAATAAATGAAAATTTTCTCACTTAGGATTAATTTTAGAAATACTTGTCCTCTTATATTGGAGCCACAACAGTTTGAAAGCTACTACGCTAATTGTTTTCGAGCTATAGTTAAAAGATTCGCTGATACAATCGAGGACCATACATAGGATTTAAAAGAGCGCAATCCTTTCCAGGTGCATCGTGCGAATCCAAAACATCTTTTGATCCATGATATGCCGGCCTCGATACCGGCACGAAAGCGTCTCAGTCTCTTGTAAACCCATTGACTGCGACACATGTCTTCAACATGAAGACCGCGTTTCTTGGCAAAACAGACATCTTTGATTTTCATGCCTTTGGCAATGTCTAGATTCTCTTTAGAAGCAAATCCACCGTCAAAGGCAACCTTGAGGGGATAGCGACTATAGATCTCATTTTGTCGATCCAGAATTTTCTTCACCAAATCGGTGTCAGCTGGGTTGCCGTCTTCAATGGTGCAATCGGTTATAAGGTTCGAGCGACCACCGGTAAGGGACACTTTGTGACCAAAAAATGTGTCTCGTCGATCTTTGACGATGATGTCCGTATGGGGTTCAAAGATGGATACAATTTTATCGGAGGAAGGTACCGACACCCCTTGAAGGACTCTTTTCTCGGTCTGTTCGATGACACGAAGTGCCAGATTCACTGTTTGGGTAAGATCGTTGCAAATGGCCATGGCAGTCAAATCCGGACTGTATTGTAGAATATCAATTGCGTTATGCGCATATGCCACGGTACTGTGGGTCACTTTTAATAAATCCTGGTAATGCGTTTTGCGTTGCTTTTTAGTCTTGGCATATTGGATATTCAACATACGACGCTTAGCCCGACGCGTATGATTTTGAAAACGAATACCTGAACGGGGGAAGAGCTCATTGGCTTTTTTCAATATGCGCGCCAACACCCTGACCGAATCCCATAACAACGTGGAGTCGGAGGGTGTATGGATATTTGATTCAACCACGGTGCAGTCGATGCGAACCTCACGGCCTTTTTCAATGCCTTCATCTTTGGCAAAATGGATAAGGCACCGGTTAATGGCTTCCCAGGTTCTGGGTGAAATGGCTTTGATGTTTTTACCCAACACGGATTTTTTAAAGCCTTTATCGGCAATGCCGATAAAACAAAAGCGCCTCAGACTATCGGAATCCATGAGATGAAAAGCCAGTTCCTTATAGCTGAACTGAAACATTTGTTTTACAATGGCAGCCCGTACAACTTGTTCAGCTGTCATTCCTTTGGCACCTTTTTTACTTTGTTGAGAGTTAGGGGAAAGATCTTGCAGGACCAACTTATAAATGGTAGGGTTCTTATCCAATACGCAGCTTATGGCGTTCAGCTCTTTTGCTTGAGGATGATCTATTATAGACGGCATCAGCGGCATTTGTTTTTTACTGATTTTGCGCATTTTGTAGTGGCCCCTTTCTTTGTTTTGGTAATATTATTAATTGTTTGCACTTTTACTAATACTACCACCTGAAAGTTTTGTCCACTGTAAAATGCGCTTTTTTTTATTTATTCCAATAAGTTATTCCCGTGGATGAACACTAATTAACTTCAGTCACTTTTGAATGAATCCGCGAACACCCTCAGCCAGTTCTCATGGGCAATTTTCCTGATAGATGCTTCATCAAATCCGTTATCCATCAAGTTTTGAATCAAT
>Ga0180435_10000247_pt1 | contig 55796 bp, 38 predicted proteins | sample SS_ome_3_FD_132467 | JGI IMG/M metagenome (GOLD analysis project Ga0180435, IMG submission 132467) | Hypersaline lake sediment archaeal communities from the Salton Sea, California, USA - SS_3_S_1 metaG | ecosystem: Environmental > Aquatic > Non-marine Saline and Alkaline > Hypersaline >... | reverse complement strand
TAAGGTGGTGTTTGAAGGGCCGCGTTCAGGAGCGGGCGCCGTCGGCATCCTGCCCGTGTTGGTTGGCTGTCGCTGGCATCCCGCCAGTGCCGTTCCCACGGTGTCCGTGGGCTTGATGCCTCCACGCCGCGGTTTGGCGGGAGGGACGGACCCGCGACGGGCTACGCCAAAAACAGCGCGGCGCCGCTTAACAACACCACCAGTATGGCCACGGTGACCGACAATCGCAACCACCCGCGATGCCGGCCGTCGGTCCATTCGTCCAACTTCAGATAGCCGAGCACCGAACCGATGGCCGCCAGCAGAAAAGCCGACAGCGACCCCACGGCGACGATCCGCTCCCAGGCGGCCCGCTCTTGCGCCATCGCGATGAGCCCTCGGCGCATGTCTTCGTCGAAGTGGAGCAGGAGCTGCATTTTGAGCAGCGGGGAGGGCTCGGCGTCCTCGCCCTCCAACGTGATCGACTCGCGCAACCGCACCTCTCTGAGCCAGCCCGCCTGAACGACGTCCTCGAGCCGGGCATCGAAGGCGGGCGAGACCAGGCCGGCCACTTGAGGACCGGCGTCTCTCACATAGTTGGTAACCTCCTCGCGGACGGCCCGGAATGCCTTCTGGCGGAGGCTCGGATCCCGCTCGAACATCGCACGCAGCTCGTGCAGCTCAACCAACCGTGGCAGCGGGCGGCTGTCGGCATCCAGCCCGATCTGCGAGCGGAAGACGGGTGCAATTTCGACCCGCTTAAAGAGGGTGCCGTTCTCGGTCCAGGATGTCGCGGGACGGTCGACCCACTCGGGCACGGCGTCGGACGAATCGCCGTTGCTTGGGTCGTTGCCCGGCTTGTTGCTTGGGTCGTCGTCCGGGTCGTCGTCCGGCTCAGCCGTGGCGGTGGCATCCGCAGTGGAAGCGTCGGTGGTGTGACCGTCGGCGGTGTGACTGTCGGTGGAGTTGGCATCGCCCGGCTCGTCGACCGTGTGCGGGTGCGGGTGCGGCGGAGCTGTGGGCGAAACCGCCTCGGCCACGAGTTCCGACGGGTGGCCAATGTATTCCTTGGCAGCCATGTCGCCGGAGCCCTCAAATGCCCGAGTCGCGATATCGCTACCGTGCGGCTCAGAGTCATATAACCACAGCGCCGCGCCTCCGAGCAGCAGCACCGGCAGGCCGATCAAGAAGCCCAGCAAGAGGACCACGCCCGTCACCGCGCGAAATCGGGGGTTACTCAAGCCGACGATTAACAGGACCAATAGCCCGACCAGCGCGAACAGGAGGATCAACGCGAAACCGCCGAAGACGGCACGCTTTGTGGCGGCATGTACGGCACTCCGCTTCATGACGACATGTTCGGCCACGGCATGCGCCTCGGCGGTCGCCGCATTCGGGCCAAAGTCCGATGGAGCGTAGGCTTCGGCCAGCGCAGGGTCGGGCTGCGGACTGGTCCGTTCCTGATTATCGGTTTCCGGATTCTCGGTTTCCGGGGAGGACTCCACGCGCTGATGGATTCTCCACGCCCGCTCGTGTTCGAGCATTTCCAGGCGTTCGGCTTCCGCTTCCCGCATGACCGCCGCCTGTTGGCGCGCTTCGTCCATGGCCCGATCGCGCTGGAAGACAACGAAGCTTCCCAAGCCCACCAGCAGCACCGGCAGGCCGATCAGGAACAGCACCAGCAGGACCACCCCGGCCGCGGCGCGAAACCGGGGGTTGGCCAGGGCCATGCCCAGCAGGATCACCAGCCCGACAATCCCGAGCAGGAAGATCAGTCCAAAGATGCCTAGTATAGGTGTAGCCATGTCCACGTCCTTCTCCCTGACGCCGTAAAACGTTTACGCGGCGCCAGCCAGTTGTTTCACCCGTTCGTGGCGGGGTACCCAGCGGCTGGAGAGCTGCACGGCGATGCTGATCGCGGCGGCGGCCATCGGCAGCCACGGCTGGGGGAAGTGCCACACGCCGGCCACCAGGCCCGCTGCCAACATCGAGATGATCACCGGCCAGAACCGCAGTCGGGCGGAGCGGAGCGGCTCGGCCTGTTTCCACCAGCGGACCAGGGCCATCAGGGTGCCGAACACGGCGATGTAGGCCGGGGCCAGGGGCGTACCGTCGGCGGCGAAAAAGCTCGGCGGTAGCCGATAATTCGGCGGCGGCGGGAATTGTGACGAAGGTGGCAGTTCGACCAACATGAACTCGGCCAACCCAAAGGCCAGACAGCCCAACGCCATCCCTACAACCAGCATCATCAACCGCCGCAGAAGCGGCTCCCCCCGACTGCCTTCCCAGTATTTCGCCGGGATCAGGACGGCCCAGGTTCCGGCCAGCGACACGCAAGCCAGCCAGGCCACCTGAGCCGGGGCCGGCGCGTGGCCACCATAGCTGACGATCAACAGGATCACCGCGCACGCCAGCAGCACGATCGGCGCGCTGAGCAGCATGGCGGAGAGCAGTTCCATGACCCGCTCCCGAGGCGAACCGACGACCATCGCTTCCAGTGCCTCGTCACCTTTGCGGCGCCAGCAGCGCTGGTTATTTGCTTTCGCGGCTTGTCCGGCTCGAACATCGCCGTGGCGAGCTGCCGCGCGGTGCGCCGCCTGCGGAGCCGCCATGCCCGGCCGCGGACCAGCCCCCGGCGGAGCCGGTCCGGCGGGGGCCTGATATGGTTTCGAGGGCAGCGCTAGCCAACGGATCAGCCGATAGCAGCCGTAGAGGATCGCCAGAACCACCACGGCCGGGACAACGGCGCCCAAATTAGCCAAGAGCACGAACAAGCCGAGGAGAATCAGGATCACTCGGGCTGGCGTGTTCAGGTTGGCCCGCTGCCAGGAGGCGTAAAGGCTTTGGCAAGCCTCGCGCGTTGCACGGAGGATCGGCTCGTCGTCGGTCGTGGGCGACCACCCGTCGGCCCCCAACACGTCGGCGTCGACGGCTTCCCCCCGCGCGCCGGCCGCAGCCGCGCCTGGGCTTGCGTTTCCCGGCCGAGTGCCTGGGTGCGAGGGCAGCCGCGCGCCGCCGGCCGGGGCGGCCTCCGGCGGTGGGAGTTCGGCCAGCATCGCCTCGACCGAATCGAACCGCTCGGCCGGGTCTTTCCTCAACGCCCGCTCCACCACGGAACGATAGGGCTCGTCCAGGGCGGAGATGTCGGGCTGGGCCGTGAGATGCTTCATCAGAACCTCGCCCACGCTCTCACCCTCGAATGGCAATCGCCCGGTGAGCATCTCGTAAAGGATCACGCCCATGGCGTAGATGTCGATCTCGCGGCCATAGCGTCCGCCGGCCACCTCGGGCGCCATGTAGTGGACCGTGCCGACGCTCTCGGTCTGTCCGCTGCGCCGGCTGCACGAGACAAACTTCGACAACCCGTAGTCGCCCACCTTCACCACGCCATCGTTGGAGAAGACGTTGCCGGGCTTCACGTCGCGATGGACGATTCCCCGATCGTGCAGGTAGGCGACGCCCGCCGCTAGGCCGTGGAACCAGGCCATGGCCATCGGCAGGGGCATGCCCTGGGGATGGTCGGCCAGCGCGTCTTCGAGGCTCTCCCCGCCAACGTACTCCATCACCACCCAGGTGTCGCCCTGGTCGTCCTGGCGGATGTCGTAAAGGTCGAGCAGGTTGGGGTGCTTGAGATTCAGGCAGTGGCGGATGCCGCGCAGCTCGACGTCGAGATTTCGGCGGATCAGCTTCAGCGCGACTTCCTTGCCCGCGTCGCTGTGGGCGTAGTAAATCTCACCGAATCCGCCGTGGCCGATCCCGCGCTTGATGGTATAGCCGGGGAGCGGCTGGTCGCCGCCGGAATAGACGAAGCGGACAGGCCGGCGCGAGCCGCCGGGCGATGGCGCCCCTTCCGACCCAGCCGACGCGGGCGAACCGGAATCGACGTCGACGTCGGTTTCCGGCTCGATGTCGCCGGGTTCGGGCGTGAGCGAAAAGTCGGTTGTATCGCGGCTGTTGGCGTCCATTGCAGTCACCTGCATGACGAGTTACTCCCCTGATTGTACCATGTTTCCCATCCGTCGTGCCCCGGGTGCCGGGAGCACGCCCAACGGGAGCACGTTCGTCTTCTCGCTGCATGCCGTCGGCCTCCCACCGGTGCTGGGCCGGGCATTGGCGAGATGCCAGTGCCCCCCCGAGCCAGATTCCAGTGGCCCCCGGCCAAACCGGGAGGGCGAGGCTCCCGCCGAACCAAACACCGGCGAGACGCCCGCGGCAATCACGAATTCATCCTCCAAGGGCTATCATTTCGCATCACATAGCATCACACCACCGGCTCCAGGCTGAGCGAGAACGACTCGCTGCTGATCCGGCACTTGGGACCAATCTCGCTACGGCCCGAGCGGGTCGATCCGTCGACCTCGTACTGGCCCGCCACGCGGCAGAACAGCCGGCCGCCACGGCGGGAAAGCACCACCTCGTCGGTCCATCGGCGACACACCACATGGCAGTCGGAACGGGGACCCAACACGCAGGCGTCGCTCATCAGTAACACCGCGTCGGCCGCCGGCTCCGTGCGCCGATTGCCCAGCAGTTCCAGCCGGGCGGTGCTGCTCAACGCATGCGGCTGTCGCATTCTCAGTCGCACGTTCCGTCCCAGGGTGATCTCCGATCCGTCGGAGAGGGTGGTCGAGCGGCTGACCGGTTGCCCGTCGACCATCGCGGAGTGGATCGCTTCGAGCAGGTAGGCCTCGCCGTCGCGGACCAGTCGGGCGTGTCGGGCGTGCAGATCACCGAGGATCGGCACGTCCGGGCCACGGACCCGGCGATTTTGCCGCGAGGAAACGGCGGCCACCCCATTACCCCCGGCCAACGCCAGGCCCGACGGCGCGGTCGACCACACCGGCTGGCCGAGGACGACCGAGTCGGCCAGGCAGACCAGGTAGCCGCCGACCCCGTCGACCCAGAGCATCAGCCGTGTTGGACGATCGGACTGCATGGTTGGTTCCTGCAAGTTCAGCGACTGGGCAATCAGCGACTGGGCAATCAGCGACCTGGCAATCGGACGGAAACCCGGAAGTCACGAACGATCGGGTGGAGCGCCCACGGGAGACAACGCACTCCCGGAAGCGTCAAGCTCCATCGGAAGGGCGAAGCTCCTGCTGAGCCCCGGATTCCTGGCGGCTCGGCGGGAGACAACGCCCTCCCGAGCACTGGACACGAATGCTGCGCGTCCCGCTGGCGCTTGCCAGTGGGTCCGGACGGCACGGGCAAAATGCCCGGTGATCCCCAAGTCAAATCGTTACTTCACTACTTCACCACGGCCAGTTCCTGGTCGTTTGGTTCGCCGAAGTACTGGCTCACCTGCTCCACGATATTCGCTTCGCTCGGTTCGTCCAGTGGGATTTCGTCGTGGAAGTTGGTTTCGGCCTGGACCATCTTATCGGCCACGTCCAGTCGGGCGTCGAGGTCGGCGATCAGCTCCTTCACGCGACCGAGATGACTGTCGTCGAACTGGAACTCGCTGGTCGTCTCGGCCGCGGCGATCATCTGCCGCCGAGCTTCCAGATTCTCCACCTCGACCTCAAGCTGACGCTTGGCCGCCAACATGCCCTCGAGCTTCTGCCGGGCGGCGTCCAGCGAACGCTGCCGCGCCGCGTGCATCTTCTCCAGGCTCTGCAGCGTGGCGTCGGCCGTCTGGAACCGCTTGAAGCGGGCCGTCAGGTCGGCCTTCACCTGATCCGTCGTATAGCTGCGGCCGGCATAGTGGAAAACATCGCCGCCGTCGGCCAGATCCGTCTTCAGCCGCAGGATGTTGCCGCGATCCTTCGCCAATCGATCCTCGAGCCGCCCGATCCGTTCCTCCAGACGCCGGACCTCGACCTCCTCGCGGGCGATCAGCCGCATGTTCCGCTCGACTTCAGGCATGATGTCTTTGACCATCTGCCTCGCCCGATCGATCTGGAACTCGACGGGCACCGTGTCGTGGACCGCCCGCTTCATGTAGCCGCACGAGGTGCGCACGTAGCTGTAGAGCCCCGTGCCAAAGACCAGCGTGCCAAGTAGGGCGAGACCACCGACTCCAAACACAACCTTTCTGATCATCGTTCGTTCCTCCGAATGTGAAAGGGACCGCCAGGGGGAAATGCGAAAATGCAATGTCCGGCCATGCCCCGTGGCACGGCTTCAGAGGGTTATTCGCCGCCGGCCTGAGGATATTGTGGGATTCGAGAGAATTTTTTCGGAGAGCCCCGCTTTCGCCCGATTTCCCACGTCGAACCCCGGGTGGATACTGGCGGAACGCGGGCGGGGAAGCTATCATCGCCGGTTCGGTTTGAACGGGATGACCCCAACTTGCAGGGTGGGCATCGCCCGCCATGCGACGAAGGCGGCTTTTTCCAGCTCGACGGGCATCCGCCCCGCCCGACTGGCCGCGGCTGCGGGAGGGGGCGACGCTGGTTCCCGCCCTCCGCCTGGCCCGCCCTCCGCCCCTGGGTTGAACAATGGGCCCTCCAACGAATGAAACCATGAGCGACGACATTCCTCCGCTCGTCGAACGAATTCACGATGCTCCGGGCCGGATCGTGTTGGTCACCTCCGGTGGCGGCAGCCGGGCGATTGCCGATCTGCTGGAAGTGGCCGGCGCCTCGCGCACCGTCCTGGAAGCCTGCGTGCCCTACTGCCGAGCCGCCGTGCTGGACTATCTCGGCGGAAATCCGGATCAGTACTGCTCGCCGCGGACCTCTCGGGCGTTGGCCGTGGCCGCATTGCTCAGGGCCCATCGGCAACGAGAAATCAACGCCCAGGCAGCACCCTCGCCGGAAGCGGACCAAGCCGCGCCGCTGGCTGGCGTAGCCTGCACGGCTGGACTGAAAACCGACCGCCCGCGGCGCGGTGAGCACCGGGCCCACGTGGCCGTCCAGTCCGACGGTCGCACGACCACCTATTCCCTCACCTTGGAGAAGGATCGGCGCACGCGAGCCGAGGAGGAACGGATCGTCGCCCGGCTGATCCTCAACGCCCTGGCCGAGTTCGTCGGCCTAACAGAGCGGCTCGAATTGGACTTGCGAGAAAACGAACCCCTGGGGCGCAAGGAGACGATTGCTCCGGAGCCCTGGCGCGAGCTGATGCTCGGCCGGCGCGACGCGGTGTGCGTGGGCGATTGCGACGAACCGGCGCGGGTCGTGTTTCCCGGCGCCTTCAATCCGACCCACGTCGGGCATCGACGGATGGCGGAACTGGCCACCCGCCTGCTCGGCGAACCCGTCCATTTCGAGATCTCGGTGAGCAACGTGGACAAGCCGCCGATGGATTACACGGAGATGGAGCGGCGGATCGACGAATTCGACGACGATGCCCATGTGTGGTTCACCCGCGCGGAGACATTCGAGGCGAAGTCGCGCCTGTTTCCCGGCGCGACGTTTGTCGTGGGCGTGGACACGCTCCGACGGATCGCCGCCGTGCGGTACTACGCGGACGACCCCGAGGCCCGCGACGCCGCCCTCAAGCGCATCGCCGCCCGCGGTTGCTCGTTCCTCGTCTTCGGGCGCGATATCGGCGGGACCGGCTTCGTGCGGCTCGGCGATCTCGACTTGCCCGAGCCCCTGGCACGGATCTGCCGCGAGGTACCGGCCGAGCAATTCCGTGAAGACGTTTCATCCACGGAACTTCGACGCCGCGCGGGCCGCGATGAATGAGCGGCGAGCGGCAATCACATTCAACGGCACTGATTGAACGGTAATCGGGCGGGGGCCAGCGACCGGCGGATGGGAGCTTCTCCAGCCGACTGGCATCACCCCGCGGAAACGCCCGGCGCCGAAACCGCTCGCGGTCAGCTCGCCTCCTCGGCCGTTTGCTCGTTGTTTTCGGCGGCGGGCGACAGGTGTTTGTCGATCTCGTCGCGGCGGTCCTCGCTTTCACGGCGTCGCAGGTAGAGCTTGATTGGCACCTCGCCGAACTCGAGTTGATCGCGGAACACGCCCAGCAGATAACGCATGTAGGTGTGCGATAGTGCCCGGGGATCGTTGCAGAAGAGGACAATCGTCGGCGGCTGCTCGCCTACTTGCGTGGCGTAGTAGATTTTCGGCCTGCGATGGTGCTTGTCCAGCGGCGGCGGATTGTGCTTCAACGCCGCGCGCACCAGTTTGTTCAGCTTCGAGGTGCTGACGCGCGACCGGGCTTGCTTGAAGAGCATTTGCGCGTGGTTGAGCAGGGCTTTGACATTCTTGCCGGTCTGCCCCGTGATGAACACGATGGGCACGTGCCACATGGTGCGGAACGTATCCCGCAGGTAGGTGACCCATTTTTCGGTGGGCATGCTGCCGGCCATCAGGTCCCACTTGTTGACCACGAAGATGCACGGTTTGAACTCGCGGGAAACGTAGTCGCACAGTTGCTTGTCGACCTTGCTGATCCGTTGCGACGCGTCGAAGAACAGCAGGACCACGTCGGCCCGCCGGATGCTGCGTTCCGCGCGGTGGGTGCTGTAGAAGTCCAGGTCGGTGGAGACGCTCTTGCGGCGTCGCAGCCCCGGCGTGTCGATGGCCAGGAAGGCCTTGCCGTCCATCTCGAAACGCACGTCGACACTGTCGCGCGTGGTGCCCGGCACTTCGCTGGTGATCATCCGGTCGGACTCGACCAGCGTGTTGATCAGCGTGCTCTTGCCCGTGTTCCGCCGACCGACAATGGCGATTTTGGCCGTGGGCTCTTCGGTCTTCTCGGGCTGTTCGGCGGGCAGCCGCTCGGTGATGGCTTGGAGCAGATCGCGTTTGCCGCGTCCGCCCGTGGTGCTCACCGGCAGGACTTTGCGCCCGAAACGGTAGAACTCGGAGGTTTGCTGCTGGAGGGTGTCGTTGTCGGCCTTGTTGGCGACGCAGATGATGGGCACGCTGAGGTAGCGCAGCCGCTTGGCCACTTCCTCGTCCAGCGGGGCCACGCCGGTTTGGGCATCGACGACAAAGAGGATCAGCGTGGCGGAATCGATGGCCAGATTGATTTGGCTCTCGATGTGCTCGCTGAGTTGATCGGAGTCGACGATGCCGATCCCGCCGGTGTCGACCAGTTCGATGAACCGTCCGCCCAGTTCCAGGAGGTGGCTGACGCGATCGCGCGTCACCCCGGCCGAGGCGTCCACGATGGCCACGCGTCGGCCGACAAGCCAGTTCAGCAGGCTCGATTTACCGACATTCGGTCTTCCGACAATGACGACTTGCGGGATGCTCATTCAGGGTGCTCCAAGACATTCATCATAGTTGCGGTGCGGTGCGATTGCCAGTCTGCATTCCCGGCGATTGTTAACGAAAACCTAACGCAGTTGGACTATTCGTAGTGCCGACTAAGAAATTCTTCCCCGGTGTGTGGATTTCCACAAAGGCGAGGCCTGATTCTGCCGTTATTGGAGTAGGGTAGCCGCGCCGGCTGGTTGGCGCGAACCCCGCTCTAGCACTCCTTTTGGGGCAGATGATCCGTTGAACGGCCGGCTAACCACCACCGAACCTCGGCAAGGCTCTCGCGAGGCCTTCCTGGCCGAAATGCTCGATCAGGCCGGCACCGCCCCGCGCCCAGTGATCCGGGCACGGCGTGTGGATCCGCCCCGGCCTGCCGTCCCCGCGAGGGAAGCCAGCGACGCGCCCCACGGCCTGGACGTGCCCGGCTGCCCCCGAGCCCGCGGGCAGACGCCAATCGGGGTGACTCCGCCGGAAGCCCTGGCCGCCGCCGAGCGGCTGCGTCTTGGCTCGAGGCCCGAGGAGCTGTCGGCCGTCCGCCGCCGACTGGTCGAGGCGACCGAGCGATGCGCTCAGTGGCGACCCAGCGCGGCGATGTCCGCGGATGACTTCCTCGGAGCGGTCGATCAACCCGCCCCGGTCTTCTGTGCCTTCTGCAATGGCGGTCCCGCCGCATGCCCCCTGGACGACGACCGGCCGCTGGAGTGTCTCGGCGCGTTGGACCAACGCGCCGAGCTTCGGGAGCGACTCGCCGAGGCCGGACTCGACATGCACGTTTACGAAATGAACGCCGCCGTGTTGCGGGCATTGAACATGCGCGACGCAGCCCGGCGCTGGCGCGAAGGTGATCGGATCTTCCGCGGCTGCCGCCGCTTGGCGGTGGAGCTGGTGTTCGCCGCCGGCGGGTAGCGGCTCGCCTTTTGAGCGCGTTGGGGCCACGGGCGTTTCGCCAGTATTTGCTCGGGCCAAGCCTCGCGCTGCGGAGTGGGAATCACGTCTTCGGCAGGGTGCCCTCGAAGCCCATCTCCCGGAGCGACTTCTGTTGGACCACTTCGGTCAACTTCAGCCCGGCAATTTCACCAAACGGCACGATCACCTGCCGAGCGCCCACGGTGTCGGGCGCGGCGCGCTGAATGAGCAGGAAGTGATCCGTCCGCATGAAGCCCACGAACGGCACTTGCTCGCCTTGGCGCGTGATGACGACGCCGCGGGTTGGCACGCCGGGTGGCCATTTGGCGAATATGTCGCTCCACGCCTCCGATCCCATGACGGGCCTCCTTGCGGGACTGAATGCGTCGGCGATGCCCACCGGCCGATCACCGGCGCGAAAACCGGCGTTACACCAAACCCTTGCGCACCGCCCAAACAGCGGCTTGCGTTCGATCGGTGACGGCGATCTTGCGCAGAATGTTCTGCACGTGTTCCTTGACCGTCTCCACGCTGATTTCCAGCGAACGGCCGATCTCTTTGTTGCTCAGCCCCAAGGCCACGTGACGGAGCACCTGCGTTTCGCGTTGCGTGAGCGGCACGTCATCATCGTCCGCCACCTGACGAACCTTCATCGCGGTGGCGATCCGTTCTAGCTCGCCGGTGCGGCTTGGTGATTCGCCTCGCGCGGCCGAGCGAATCGTGGCGATGATGTCGTCGCGGGCCGAGCCCTTCAGCACGAAATCGTTCGCCCCCAGGGCCACCGCCCGAGCGATGTACGTGGGATTGTCGTACGTGGACAGCATCACGATGCGGCTGTCGGGTGATTTGGCGCGGATCTTCTCCAGCGCTTCCAGCCCGTCGCTGTCGGGCATGCGGATGTCCAGCAAGATCACGTCGGGCTTAACCTTTTGGGCCAGCTTGACCGCCTCCTGGCCGTTCGATGCCTCGGCGACGATCTCCAGATCGGAGCCGGAAAACAGGCTCACCAGGCCGGTGCGGATCACTTCGTGGTCGTCGGCGACCAGAACGCGAATACTCATCAGAGACTCCTCGAGGGAATAGGGGGAGAGTGGATTGTCCCGGCCGAAAACAAGGCGGCCGAAAGTAGGGATCCTGCCCGACGAGAATCATCCGCCGCACAAATGGGACGGTATCGGCCGGAGGGTCTGCTTCGCCAGGTGATGGAAACACACTAATTCGTATATTAGGAATCGTAATCGATGACAGGGTGACTGCCTATCCCCTGAAGGAACGATTTGCACCCCCCGAGTCAGCGGGCAATCCACCCAGTTTTCGCCCAAATGGTGGGGTAACAGCCACTTAAGGCGTGTAAATTCCCCCCGACAAGAATGGGTTTTCCGGCCAGGGCGATCCTTCCGCGAGGTGGAAACGACCCTCCGAACCGCCCGAACCGGACCTGAACGGGGGCGGGCGGGATTCTTTCCCCCCTTTTACCAGACTCCCGTTGTTGACCCGGCTCAACGCGTAACGTAGATATTTTTCGACACCCGGACGTTCACCTTCCGCAGCGCTCGACCCCACGCCTACCCCCGGATACCCCGACATGAAACCCAAGGGCACACTGCTGATCGTTGACGACGACCGCCACCTCCTCCAGTCGATGACCGACTGGCTCCGCGAGCAGCAATTCGAGGTGGACCCAGCTTCCACGCTCCAGGAAGGCATCACCGCGGTTGATCGCAAGTCGTATGATGTGGCCCTGGTCGATCTCCGCCTCGGTGAGCACGACGGTACCGAGCTGCTGCAACACTGCCGCGAGCGCCATCCAGACACAAGCGTGATCATGGTTTCCGGCTATGGAACGGTCGAATCGGCGGTGGATGCCATCCGTCTTGGCGCGTTCGACTTCCTCACCAAGCCACTGATCGACGAGGAACTCGAGATGGCCCTGGAGCGGGCACTCAGCCAGCGCAAGGTGCTGGCCGAAAACCAATCGCTCCGCGAGCAACTCGATCTGCGGTTCGGCATGCAGAACATTGTCGGCCAAGATCATCGCATGCTCCGCATCTACGACATGATCGACAGCGTGGCCGACACCAAGGCCACCGTGCTGATCACCGGCGAAAGCGGCACGGGTAAATCGATGATCGCCCGCGCCATCCACCGCCGCAGCGGCCGGCGCGACAAGCCGTTCGTCGAAGTGGCCTGCGGGGCGCTGCCCGAAAACCTGCTGGAAAGCGAGTTGTTCGGCCACGTGGCGGGGGCCTTCACCGGGGCCACCGGCGACAAGGTGGGGAAGTTCACCCAGGCCGACGGCGGCACGATCTTCCTGGACGAAATCGCCACCGCCTCGCCCGGCATGCAAGTCAAAATGCTTCGCGTGCTGCAAGACTTCGAGTTCGAACCGGTCGGGGGGACGAAGACCGCGCACGTCGATACCCGCGTGATCCTGGCCACCAATGAAGACCTCTCTCGCGCCGTGGCCGAGGGGCGCTTCCGCCAGGACCTGTTCTATCGGATCAACGTGATCAACATCGAGCTGCCACCGCTGCGAGAACGCATCTCCGACATTCCGGCCCTGGCCGAGCACTTCCTTCAGCACGTACGGGAGGAGTCGGGCAAGCCGGTCGATGGCTTCACCGAGGAGGCCGTCGCCGCGCTGCAGCGCTATCGCTGGCCAGGCAATGTGCGCGAGTTGCAGAACATCATTGAACGCTCGGTCCTGTTGGGCAAGAACCCGCGGGTGACGCTCACCGATCTGCCCGAGCAATTCGCCGCCGATGGTCCGCTGAACGTCGAGCCGGTGGGCGGCAAGACGCTGAAGGAAGCCCTCGAGGGCCCCGAGCGGCAGATCATTCGCGAAGCCCTGCGGACGAATGACTTCAACCGTCAGGCCACGGCCGAATCGCTGGGCATCAACCGGACCACGCTCTACAAAAAGATGAAGCGGCTCGGGCTGGAAGACGTTCAGCCGGTCGGCCAGCCGTGAGCCCTCCAGGCCCCAGGCTACTCAGGCGACGGCCCGGCCGGAGGCCAGACCTTCAGTGTCTGCCGGCCGTCCGGCCACGGTTCGGCGAACGGGCCGGGCAGCGGGGTTTCCGACTTCCGAAGCCGATACGGCGTACCGTCGGGCTGTTTGAAGGGCAGGCCCGCGATCCGAGTTTTGCCCAGCAGCTCGGTGGTTACCAGTGGCCGATTCTTGGGCAGCCAAGACTTGTCCAGCGTGATCTCCAGCACCAGGCCCTCGGGCGTTTCAACGAGTTTCACGTTCGGAGCGGCCTCGGGCAGCACGGCGGCGTCGGTCTCGGCTTTGGCCGGCCGGGCACCGCCGAGGAACAGATTGCCGGCCATCTGCATGGGGAAGGCCGCCTTGTCGTAGGGGGCCAAGCCGCTGCCGCCGGCGAAGATGTTGTTGTAGAAGCGGTGGTCGCCGCCGGGGATGTTGTGCAGCCCGGCCACCTCAGTGGAGTGCGGTTTGTGGTAGGGCGTCTCGCGGCGCCGCTCGGGTCGGGGCGCAATCCGGCCGGTGAACAGGTTGTGAGCGAACGCCCCGCCCTGCGACCAATCCAACAGATTGCGCTCGGAGAGGAACAGGTTGTTGTCGATCATCATCGGGCCGTGGTTCACTTCGAGGAACAGGTCGAACCCGCGGCCGTTGTCGTGCAACCGGTTCCCGAGGACGCGTGCCCCTTGGGCCATCCAGTCCAGCCAGATACCGCGGTACGTGTGGTGGATGTGATTGAACGCAACGAGCGTATCGATGGCGCCGTGCAGCTTGATACCGGCCATCTCGGCACCGGTGAACAGATGGCGAACGTGGATGTCGTGGATTTCGTTGCCGACGATCGTACTGAAGACCGGGCCTAAGCTGCCGACGATGCCCGCCTGTTCGCAGTGCGAGATGTGGTTGCCGCGCACGACGTGGTGGCCGATGTTCTCCTTCGACCAGCCGTTCTCCAGGGCCCGGTTGATCGTGCCCACATAGCCCTTGGCCGACTGTGCCCGGTTGTCCCACTCGTCGCCATATTTACCCAGGGTAACGCCCGTGCAAACGGAGTAGCGGATCGTGTTGTTCTCGATCACCCAGCCTTTGCTCCAGTGGGTGCCGATCAGGCCGATCTGCTCGGCGGTGGGCGGTGCCCAGGGTGTGGCCGCCTGCTCCAGCGTGAACCCGCGGACGGTGATGTAATCGCAGCCCGGCTCACTCGGATAAAAGACTGCCTGCCGGGCATTGATCTCTACGTTCTCTTTGTTCGGATCGACGCCGGGGAATTGGGCCCAGATGATCGTGGTCTTCGCGCCGTCGTCGTCCTTGTCGGAATCGTTGCCTGCCGGTCCGGCCTGCGTGAACCACAGCGGATTCTTGCCGGCCGGTTTCAGTACGTCGTCCAATTTGGCCGCTTCGGTCAGCCAATGGCCATTCAGGTAAACCGCGCCGGTGTGGTGCACGCGCCCCTTCGGGTTGAACCAGTCGCCGCGGATCACGTCCTTGAAGGGATTGAAATCGCCGAAGAAGCTGTCCGGCAGGGTGACCTTCCAGGTGTCGTGCCCGACCTTCTCCCAGCCGGTAACCGGCTCGGAACCCTTGATGACCACCTTATCGCCCGGCGCGGCCTGATAGACGATCCGCCGCTGATCGGAGGTGCCACCCCGCGGCGGGTCGATCCGCTCGCGGTAGACGCCCTCGTGGACGGTGATCACATCGCCCGGCTGGGCCCGATCGGCCGCCGCCTGGATGGTGCGCAGCGGTTGCGCGGCCGTGCCGTCCCGCGCGTCGTCACCGCTGGTGGCCACGTGATACTCGCGCCCGCCGGGGGCCGGTTTCGCCGGCGCGCCGGTCGTTTGCGTCTCGGCGAACGACTGCACCGTCGTGCCGCAAAGAACCATGGCTGCAAGAATCACGGCTGCCGTGACCGGGAAATCAATCAACATACGACGAACGACTGACATGATGCATCACCTCTTCTGGCAGGGGGTAATCGGGGGGCTGCGGGCTTGAGGAACGCCCGGAAGGCAGAATGGTGATTATCGCACATCGGACCACTCGTGTCAACAAAGGGTCCTTCCGGAAACTCAATGGGTAATTCCTGGCGGAAGAAGATCAAACTTGCCGCCGGGTCGGGCCATTGTCGCGACAGCCTTGTCGCGCGGCTATAATTGACGTAACAACTGCACGTCCACATCCGCGTAACGCCATTGTCTCATGCGACGCTTCCTCCACAGTCACGGTCTCGCAATCATCCTCTTTGCGCTGGTCCTGCCAATGGGCCTGCAGCGGGGAGCCGCGGAAGATCTGCCCGAAGGGGCTGCGGCCGAGTCGGCCGGGGCGGCCCAAGGCGCCGTGCCGCCGCTCACTCGGCCAACTGTCGAGTCCGCATTGGCGGAACTCGACGCGAGCACGACAATCGACGACGTGACCAAGGAGGCCATCCGCGCGAAGTACCAGCAGGCGCTCGAGGCGCTCCAGCAGGCGGCCGAGTTCACGGCTCAGGCTGAGCAGTATGAAGCGGCGGCCCAGTCGGCTTCGAGCGAAACTGAAGCGGCGCGCAGGCAGTTGCAGGCGCTGGCTTCCGCCGACGATGTCGTGGCGCCAGACCCGACCAGTTCCACCCAGGAGCTGCAAGAGGCGCTGGCAGCGCGACGGGTGACGCACCAGGATCTTGCCGAGGAGTTGGAACGTGTCACGGCCGAATTGGCCGCAATCAAGACACGGCCAACGGAAATCAGCGAGCGGCTCCCCGAGGTACAGCACGAACTGGCCGCCATTGAAGAGCAGTGGGGGGCTCTTCCCGATGATGGGCCGAATACATCACCGTCGCGCGAGGCGGATCGCTTTGTCCTTCAGGCAACTCACGCACAACTCCTTGCCGAGCTGGAAATGCTCAAGCAGGAGCAACTCAGTCAGTCGCAGCGGGAAACCCTGCTCTCCGCGCGGCAGCAGCTTCTCCAGCAGCGGACGGCCAACGCCTCGGCCGCGGTCGACGCCCTGAAGGCGCTTCTGGACAAGCAGCTCACCGCGGAGGCCCGTCGGGCGAGCGCGCGGGTCGCGGCGATCGTGGCCGAGATTCCATCCGAGAACGAGAAGGCCAACCGGCTTGGCCGCTACGTGCAGTCGCTCGCCGAGGAGTTCGAGAGGGTTGTCTCGCAAGTGAAGCAAGTCAGGGCGTTCCAATCCCGCCTGGCGTCGGAAAAGGAAGCCCTCGTCGATCGCTATGACGTGCTGCGAGAGCAGCTTCAACTTGGCGGTGGCGGAGTCGGGATGACTCAATCGCTGATCGATTTCCAACGGCAACTGTTGGATGCCGGCAGCGATACGGCCGCGGCCGGCCTCCCGGAACTCGATGAGACTCGGCTCGCCCTGTTGAACGTGGAGGAGGGTCTACGCGAGCAAGCAGCCGTCGAACAAGAGTTCACCGAGGAAGACTTGGCCGACGAGGCAGCCTCGCCGGTGGCCCAACTCGTCGCGCTGCGGAGGGAACTCCTCGGGGATCTTCGTGACCAATACGGTGTGCTGATACGCGGCTTGGCGGAATTGTACAGTGACCAGCGGCTCTTCGACGACCGCATGTACGAAATGGCGGCCGACATCAAGGACCAACTCTTCTGGATGCGCACCTGCCGGCCCATCAGCCTGGAGACAATCACCGACCTCCCGGATGGGTTGGCGTGGGTTCTCTCTTTCCAGCATGGGCGGGCCCTCGGCGAGGCCCTGCTCCATGCGCCGCGGCAGCGGCCACTCGTCAGCCTCTTGTTCCTGCTGCCCGCCTTGGGGCTGCTGCTCGCCAGGGGAGCCATCTCCCAGCGCCTCCGCCAACGCGCGGAGCACGTGCGGCGCATCTCCACCGACCGCTACGGCCACACACTGATGGCCGCTCTCTGGACGCTGATGCTTGCCCTTCCGATTCCATTGCTCCTGTGGTTCGGCGTATTTGCCCTGCGGAACGCTCCACAGCCCACGCAGTGGACCTGGGATCTCGCCGGCGGCCTGGAAACTGGCGCCTGGCTGACATTCGGAGGCACGTTGCTGGCGGCCGCCTGTCGTCCGGCGGGTCTTGGCGCGGGGCATTTCGGTTGGAAGAACACGGCGCTTGTGCCCGTTCGCAGGACGATTCTGCTGTACCTGGTTGTCAGTGTCCCGATGCTCGTTCTGGCCGCGAGCACCTTTCACGAAGACCAAGCCTACTATTTCAACAGTCTTGGACGGCTTGCCCTGATCGGCTCGGTTCTTTGGGCCGCATGGCTGGCGTGGCGACTGTTCTACCATTCGGAGGACTTCGTCGAGGGACTCCGCCACGAGCACTCCGGCCAACTCATCACCAAGTGGCGTTCAGCCTGGTCCGCGCTCATCGTGGCCACCCCCCTGGCCATCGTGGCCCTCGCCGTGCTGGGCTACGTGATGACCGCGATGGCCTTGAACACCGGGCTGCTCGTCACGGTGGGAATTGTCGCCGCGGGACGCCTCTTCTTCGAGTTGGTGTTGAGATGGTTCAAGGTCAAGCAGCGCAAACTGGCGCTGGCCGAGGCGCTCGAGCGACGCCGCGAGAGAGAAGCCGCGGCCGCCGAAGGCCACGATGACACTTCCACCAGCGAAGTGGTCAACGTCGAGCCCGAGGAGGAAGCCAAGCGGAGCCTCGCGGAAATCAGCGACGACACGCAGCGGTTGCTGGGCCTACTGTTCGGCGCTGCAATTGTCGCGTCGACGGCCCTGTACTGGTCCCGGACGCTTCCCATCTGGGATTACCTCGATCGAGTGCCCGTCCTCCCGGCCGCGAATCTCACGTGGCAGCAACTGATTGAACTGGGGCTGATTGTCGTGGTCACGATCGTCGTCGTCCGCGACGCACCGGGGGTGATCGAGCTGGGAGTTCTACGGGCCACTCGGATTGCCCCGGGCACACGCAAGGCGATCACCACACTCTGCCAATACGGGCTCACGGCCATCGGCGCCGCATTCTTCTTCAGCATACTCAACGTCGACTGGGCGCAGTTGGGGTGGATCGCCGCGGCCCTGAGTGTTGGCCTGGGCTTTGGATTGCAGGAGGTGGTGGGGAACTTCGTCTGCGGCCTGATTTTGCTCTTTGAACGCCCGTTGCGCGTGGGTGATATCGTGACCGTGGAAGGCATCACGGGCACGGTGTCGAAGATTCACCTCCGCGCGACGACGATTGTCAACTGGGACCGCCAGGAGTTCGTCGTTCCGAACAAGACCCTGATCACGTCCACCCTGCTCAACTGGACGCTGTCTGCCCCGATCAATCGCATTGTCGTACCGATCGGCGTGGCCTACGGTTCCGACACGACCAGAGCGCGCGACATCCTGCTCGACGTCGCCAAGGACCACCCGCTGATCCTGGACGATCCGGCCCCCATGGCCACCTTCGAACAGTTCGCCGACAGCTCCCTGACACTCTATCTCAGGGCCTATCTGCCCGATATGGAAAACCGCCTGGCGGCGATTACCGATCTCCACACCGCGATCGACGAGCGCTTCAAGCAGGCGGGCATTGAAATTGCCTTCCCGCAGCAGGATCTGCACCTTCGCACTGGCTGGGAGAACCTGCACCAGCCGGGCGAGGACGCGGCCACCTAAGAAGCCGCCGGGTGCCGCCGGCTTTGCCAGCGTGGGGATGCTTGACGTTTCATCTTCAGCCGAATATAAGTGGGGGGTGATACTCCGGGTGCCACACTGCCGAGCGAAGGGCGATTCCTATGAGCTACTGTAAGGCAGCTGCTTTGGTCATGTCCATGACAGGTATTCTTCACCTCGTTGGACTTGCATACGTCGTCGTTCAGGTGGTTACACTCGACAGTTTCCCTGCTAGTTCGGTTCTGATTCTCGCTGGCGGATTAGTGCAGGGGGCTGCCCTAATCTGGCTTTCCACCAAAGTGTGGAATGGTATCCTTATTAAGACAACGATGGGTGTGTTGGCTTTTCTCACGTTTTCCGTCGGGACTGGAATAGCCGTTGTCCTCACTGGTCCGGAGCCTGTTCCGGCGTCGTCATGGATTGTATTGTTATCCTATACGCTCGCTCTCCTCGTGGCCCTCAGTCTCCTGGGAGTGGATCATGTCGCCGCTCGAGGTAGAATAACAACAGACGACCGCAAGGCCCTGCGTTGACGCACTTGTGAATCGAAGGGGTGCCCGAGAACACCAAGTTCCGACTGAACACGCTTCAACGCCTTTCCAGCCCGGTGGCAACGCCGAGTGGGCCCACCGGCCGCCAGGGCCAACCCTGATTGCAGCCCGACATTCAACGTCTACCCCAGCACTGCTGGGCAAGCCAGCAGTGGCACCCGGCGCGCTTTTCTGTCATTCCCGCGCACGCGGGAATCCAGCGACTCCGGCGGTTCCTCCCGGCCTGTCCGTCGGGTACAGTGTATCTGACCTGTCGGCCTGTTCTTTTTCGCGCGCAATTCGCTCCATGTAGCTTCCCATGTCCAGTCGCAAACGACCCATCTGGCGAGCCGCGATCACGCTGGTGCTGGTCGCCGGTTTCTTCATCGGGGCGTGGATTTACGTGAATCGCCACCGGCTGGCCGATCAGTGGGCCAGCTACCGCGTGGGGGCAGCCGAGGATTACGAGCAAGCCCACGAGTTGATTTCGCGGATGGTCGACCATCCGCGTGCCTCCGACCGACTGAGCGACTTGGCCGCCAAGTGGCGGACGGGCAACGATCGTTTCGACCGCTATCTGGCCCGCTACGTCACCGATCCGCGGGGCGATGAACTGGCCCGCGAGGCCTTCTCGCGCGAGCTGGCCCGACGGCCCGAACTGCTCCCCGTTTGGGCCCATTACTGGCGCTGGCGGACGCCGCTGGAGCCGGCCGAGCAGGTCCGCTCGATTCGCGATTATCTGGCCACCGCCGCCTATGCCGACAAGTCGGCCAAGCCTCAGCCGCTTAGCTGGCGGGAACTGCTCGATCTGCAAGCGATCCTGGCCCTCTCCGGCGCGACGGATCGGGCCACCGAAGTGCGACCGGACAACTGGCGCGAGCACTATCGGGTATGGGAAGAGGCGGCCGGGCAACGGTTGCCCGCGCTGCGGCGTCCCCAGCAACCGCTACCACCGGCGGAGCAAGTGGAGCCGGCGGAGCAAGTGGAGCCGGCGGAACCCGGGGCACCGGCGGAACCAGGGGCACCGGCGGCGCGCTGAACGGAGGCTGGCCGCAACGTGGTCTCCGCCGCGTCTGACTCAGCGGACGCGCCAGAGCAGTTCGTCGGCGAGGGCCAGTTCGGCTTGCGCGGCGGCAATCTCCTGCTTGAAGCGGGGGGCGTCGCCCGGATAACCGGCCGTGGGGCGCAAGCCCGGCACCCGCCGGACCCAATAGGCGTTCAGCGCCCGCATGGCCAGTTCGCGGAGGTACTTCGACATCATCGAGGCCAAGGCCACCGGCAGGAGCGCCTCGGCCCGGGCGTGAAAGCAGCATTCCACGCGCCGCTGGGCGTCGCCGAACCGGTAGACGCTCCGCTCGCGCGACTCGCCATGGACCTCGATCAGCCATTCGGGGAAGTACTCCGACAGCAGTCGACCGTAGCGATTGCGTCCGCCGTGCTTGTCGCAAAGGATGGTGATCGGCCCGTCGGGTTGCCCGTCCAAGCGTTGGACCAGTCGGGCGGCCAGGGCGATGGAGCGATGCGAGAGGGCCGCGCCTTTGGAGTCGTGCAGACGCAGCAGCTCGTTCCACTGGGCGGGGAAGATGGCATCGCTCTCGATGTGCAGCAGTCGCACGCCGCCGTCGATCAGCCCACCCTCGAGCCGCTCGGCCAGCGCGGCGATCTCCTCGCTTGCGGCGTCGATGGGCACGGGCTCCTCATGGTCGGCATACCAGGGGATGCGGGCGAGCCGCTGGAGCACCTCCGGCACCAATGCGTCCCAGGCTTCCGACCAGAGTTCCACGTCGTGACCAAGCAATCGCAGCGGCGGCAAGACGCCGCGTTCCAGCGTGGCCAGGCCCTTGCCCGGCTGATAGAGCCGCTTCGAGTCGGCCACGGCCAGCCGGCAGCCGTCGGTAGCGCGACGCGGATCGTTGCAGACCACTGCTGCCAAGTGCTCGTAAAGCTCCGCGCAGCCGACGTGGTCGGGCAGATACCAGAGCGTGCCGGTAATCACCAGCGGGCCGAGGTTCGGCCCGAATCCGGCTTCGTCGGTGCCGATCAGGTAAGCCATGCTCGCCAGTGTAAGCGGGAAGGCGTCCGGCGCGAATGGGCGTCGGGCAGGCGTGGAAAGATCAGGCGCGGAAAGCTTCCGGGTCGGGCAATAGGGCGCGCGACGGATCGCGCTGTCCTACTCCTCAGCCTCAAGGGTCATGGGCACCTTGACCTGCTCGCCGTCGCGGATCACGGTGAAGACGATCCGATCGCCGGGCTTTTTCGTGTCGACAAGGCTGATCAGCTCGTCGGCCGTTTTCACCGGTTGACCGTCGACGGCCACGATCAGGTCGGCGGCCGAGCGATCGACCGTGTTGTATCGATAGACGAACGGGCCTTGGCGTTTCTCGCGCGTTTGGACCTTCGGACCGCGCAGTCCGGCACGTTCCGCCGGACCGCCGGGCACCAGGCGGGCAATCAGCAGTCCCCGCTCCGTCTGATAGACGCGTGCAATGCCCGTATCGGCGCGGATGATTCGGCCGTTTTCGATCAGTTCCGGGACCAGCCGGCGGATGGTGTTCACCGGGATGGCGAACCCCACGCCGGCGCTCTCGCCGGTGCGGCTGGCGATGGCGGTGTTCATGCCGATCATCAGGCCGCGCGTATCGATCAGCGGACCGCCCGAGTTGCCCGGATTGATCGCCGCGTCGATCTGAATGATCGACTTCAGCGTGCCGCCCCGCGAGCGTCGCGGCAGCGAGCGGTTGAGGCTGGAAATGACGCCGGTGGTGAGTGTCCGCTCCAGGCCGAAGGGGTTGCCGATGGCGTAGACCTTCTGCCCCACCAGCAGCCCGGTGGAATTGCCAAACTCGATGGGCACGATCTTCTCGGCCGGGGCCTCGACCCGCAGGACGGCCACGTCGGTCGGCGGATCGCTGCCCACAGGCACGGCCGGGTAGCTGCTGCCGTCGAACAGCGTGACCTGGATCTGGCGGGCTCGCTCGACCACGTGGTAGTTCGTCAGCACATGGCCCTGGCGATCGATCAGGATGCCGCTCCCTTCACCCTCGCTTTCCCGCTCCATCAGGAACAATTGGTCGACCTGGACGCTTTCGGTCATGATGTGGACCACGCTGCGATTCACGCGATCGTAGACCGCCACGTTCACGCGTTCGGCGGGCGTGAGGTGTTGCCATCGTTCGGCGGCGGCCACGTCGGCCCCCGGATCGAGCGGTACGCCGTGGGGCCCCGAGCCCGCGTCCGGACGAAGTGTCAATCGGGGTGGCCGATCGGCCGGATCGGAAGTGTCCGCCAAGTCGGGGGAGGGTTGACCACGCGTCGCCCGTGGACCGTCCGGTCGGGCGAACGGCGGGCGTCTTGGGGTGGGGCGGTCGGTCGCGTCGGCCGGAAGGGATTCGTCGCTGAGGGCGGGGCCGCTAGGAGAGCCGGCCCGGCCCGGCCCATTCCCGTTAGATCCCGACCCGGCTGAATCCCTCTCGCCTGGGCCAAACGTCCCAGAATCGCTACCAGGCGCGGTGGCTGGAGGATTCCGATCGTTGTCGGCTGTTTCCCTCGACGTGGGGTCCATCATCGCCGTGTGGACAGCCACGGCCACCACCGCGCCAATCAGCGCCGAACCAAGTGACAATAAGATCGTGCGTCTCATGTCGGTTGATGATAGCCGATGGCGGCCGGAGCGCCGAGGCGGCCCGTTCCCGCCGCTTGGCCGGGCGGCGTTGGTCGCGCCGTTCCCCGCATTTTCCCATCGACCCGTTCACTGCGACGTCCGGCAGCGGCACGGTGCGGCGCTATGCGACAAACTGGCTGGATTAACACGACCACGGCGCTATACTTAATAATATAGGCTCTAATAGCCCAAATCACTGAAGCGGACGCTCGCGGTCGATCGTTCGAGCCGCTCGTTGGAACTGTTGGAAGGAGGTACTGATGTCGGAACCGATTGTCCATGTTGTTGAAGATGATGCCGCCGCCCGCCAGGGCATGGTCGAGATGCTGCAAGCTCGCGGGCATCGGGTGCAGGCCTACGAATCGTCCGAGGCGTTTCTCGCCGAGGCCGACCGCGGCGGGCTTGGCTGCATCGTCACCGACATGCGCCTGCCGGGGCTGAGCGGATTGGAGCTCCAGCAGCGTCTGGCCGCGGAGGGCTGCGATCTGCCGGTGATCGTGGTAACGGCCTTCGGCGATGTGCCCACGGCTGTCAGCGCCATGCGTGACGGCGCGGTGACGTTCATCGAAAAGCCCTGCCAGCCGAACCAGCTCAACCAGTTCATCACGGAGTCGATCGAGCGTCATGCCCAACAGCGGCGCGAGGGCGTGGACCGCCAGTCGGCCGAGCAGTCGTACGCCAAATTGTCCGACAGCGAGAAAGCCGTCTTGCAGCGAATTCTCGAAGGGCAACCCAACAAGGGGATCGCCCACGAATTGAACCTGGGCCTGCGCACGGTGGAACTGCGGCGCGCCAAGATCATGGAGAAGTTCGCCGCCGACGGATTGCCCGATCTCGTGCAAAAGGCCATGAAGGTCGAAGCGCTGCGCCACGCGACGCCGTCCGAGGGGAAATAACCGCGCACCGCGGGCTTCAACATTCAGTAGTCTCACGCCAGGGCGCCAAGGGAGGTGCTTGTGGCAAGCCCCTTCTCGCCTGGGCCCTTCAGCGGATCACTCAACGACCCAAATGTTCCGATACTGAACCTTGTTGCCGTGTCCCTGAAGGTACAGGGCTCGCGGTCCGGGGCCCTCGGGCTTGCAACCCGGCGTCGCGCGAGGCAATTCCAGATCGTCGTGAATCACCACGCCATTGTGGCGGACGGTGGCTCGGGCGTTGCCGACCTTCTTGCCCGACTCGTCGTACTTCGGTCCAGTGAACTCGATGTCGTAGGTCTGCCAGACCAGCGGCGGCAGGGCCATGTTCACCGCTGGCGGCTGAACCTTGTAGAACCCGCCGCACTCGTTGTCGCGACCTTCGAGTCCGAACGAATCGAGCACCTGGCACTCATACGACTGGTGGATATAGACGCCGCTGTTTGACCGGCCCTGTCCCCGGGCCTTGGGCATCCAGGAGGTGCGGAACTCCAGGTGGATTTTGTAGCTGTCCGGGTCGAACTGGGCTTTTGACGTGCAGCCGGACATCAGCGTATCCATTTCCGAAGCCTTTCCCTTCTCCCATTGCTCGGCATACTTCTCGGCCTCGGTGCCGTCGAACAACACCTTGGCGCCCTTGGGTGGCTGCTCGCCGAGCGTCGGGCTCTTGCGGACGGTCTTCTTCAGCGTGGCCACGGTTTTGCCGTCGGCATCGGTGACGGTGAGCTGCCCCTTGGCGATCTCGCCGCCGAGCTTCCCTCCGCTGAGTTTCACGCTGTCCGCTTCGCCGCGGGCGGCACCGACTTTCTTCTGTTCATCCTCGCGCGTCCAGCCGGCGCCGGGCAGCCCGCCAGCGAACAGCTTCACGTCGAACTTGCCGTCGCCCAGGGCCACGACCTGGGCTCCGATGTCGGCCGACGCGTCGCCGAACAACGTGCCCTGGCCCACGTACTCACCTTGGACGTGGAAGTCGGGATCCTTTTCAGCCACGGCCGGATCGATCACCTCACCCGGCTTGGCGCAAGCCGTACAAGCAACCAGGGTCAACAGCACGAACGATAACAGGACGGAGGGCAGACATTTCATCTTGGGGGAGACTCCTTTGGCGAGGAATGGTGGGAAGGAACCACGCCGGGCGGCGTGAGCAGCCCCCATTATAGCAGCTTCTCGGCGAGAAATGCAAATCGGCCCGCGTTCTACCAGGAGGATTGCAAAGTCGGGTGCAGCTGGCGTTGAGCCTCCACACGTCATTCCCGCGCACGCGGGAATCCAGGGAATTGGGACGGATGACTGGATTCCCGATTTCTCGGGAATGACGGAATCAATCGAATTTGCCATCCTCCTGGCGTTCTACCAGCTCAGCCCGAATTGGTGTACCATGGCCCGGAAAGAAATCCAGGCTCCAGCCAAACTGGGCCCGAGGCCCGGTGGAGGGTAATCGTTTTGGATATCGCGCGAACCGATTCTGTCGATCGGCGTCGAGCCCGAGCCACGGCGCGGTCCGGTCCGGGCATACCGTGGCGCTGGTGGGCGCTTGCCGTTCTCGTCGTGGCGCTGGTTGGCGGGCCGGGCAGGTCGTGCCCAGCCGCGCTTGGTCCGGCGAACGTCTTGCTGGTGGTGAATCCGCAGAGCAGCGATTCATTAACGGTGGCCAACTACTATACCGAGTTTCGCGGGATTCCGGCCTGCAACGTCTTCTATTTGCCTTGGCCGCCGGACCAGGGTCGGACCGATATCAACACGTTTCGCCAGAAGATTTTGCTCCCCATCCTGCAAAGGGCGATGGACGAGACGCGGCAGTGCGGCCGCTTCGACTGCGTGGCCTTCTCGACCGGCTACCCCTGGGCGGTCGACCTCAATCCCGATCTCGACTTCTGGGAAGAGAAGGCCGAAGAGGTCGGCAAAAAGCTGGGCCGCCCAAAGAAGAGCATGGCCGTCGGCTCGCTCACCGCGATGACATTCCTCTGGCAACTGGTGGCCGGCCGCAATCCGGGCTATCTCAAGCTGGACAGCAACCACTACGCCTCGGCATGGAGGCGGGAGGGCGATGAACTCCTCACGCACGCCTTCCGCTCCGATGTGAAATGGGCACCCGGCGGCAAGCAGCTCGCCTCGGACCAAGACGACGCGGGCCGCCGCTACCTGCTCTGCACGGCCTTGGGCGTGCAAGCCAAGCACGGCAATACCCCGGTCGAGATCGCCCGCTACCTGCAGCAAAGCGCCCAGGCCGATTTCACCCACCCGCGCGGCACGATCTACTTCATGAAGAACAGCGATGTTCGCTCGCGTGTGCGCCACGGGTCGTTTCCCGCCGCCGTGAAACTGCTGGCCGAGGAGGGAGTGCTGGGACGCATCATGGAAGGCAAGATCCCGCGCAACCGACCGGATGTGCAGGGACTGGTGGCGGGCACGGCCGGCTTCGATTGGCGCAACAGCGGCAGCATCATCCGACCCGGCGCCATCTGCGAGCATTTGACCAGTTACGGTGGCGTGCTGGATGGTCGCGGCCAAACGAAGCTGACCGAGTTCCTGCGCTACGGGGCGGCCGGGGCCAGCGGCACCGTCACCGAGCCCTACGCCATCGGGGCCAAATTCCCCAGCCCCATGGCTCAGGTCCACTACGCGCGCGGGAGCACGCTGGCCGAGGCCTTTTACCAGTCGGTGCCGGGTCCCTATCAACTGCTCATCGTGGGCGACCCGCTTTGCCGACCGTGGGGCGACCAGCCGAAAATCACGCTGCCGGAGCTATCGCTCGAGGAGCCAGTCAGCGGCCGGCTGGAATTGCGCCCGGTGGTGAAGTTCCCGGAAGGCGGGAAGCTGGCCCGATTGGAATTCCACGTGGACGGCCACTACCGCGGCCAATTCGGCCCGAACGAGCCGATCCCCCTGGACACCACGCTCCTACCCGACGGCTATCATCGCTTGCGGTTGACGGCCATTGCCGAGGGTGAACAGCCCGCCTGGGGCGATCAGCTATTCGACATCACCACCAGGAACCACGGCCGGTGGGTGACCGTGACCAGCGCGCCCAGCGGCGAATTGCCGTACGAGCAACCGGTGAAAATCTCCGTCAACGCCTTGGAGGCAATTGGCGTCGCGGCGATGCTGAACAAGCGCCTGGTCGGGCGACTCAGCGGTTCGCGCGGGGAGATTGAAATCGAGCCCGGACGGCTTGGCTTCGGCCCGATCCGATTGGAGGTCATCGCCTTGGGACCCGGCGGTGCAACGACCAACGCCGTCGCCCCGCCAGTGCGGGTCGTCATCCAGCCGCCGCGCGGATAAGGGGAGCCGAGAGGGCAAACGTACGCGGGCCGGCCAGAGGCAGGTCCGCTTTTTCGAGCCGAATTGCGCCCCCGGCTGGAACGCGCGCTCCACCGTGACCAGCGTCCATCTTCAATCTCCAATCACGTCCACTCCCAACAACGCCCAAAGCAACGTCCAATGTGCGGCATCACCGGGGGTATCTGGAGCGACCCGCGATTGGCCGTCGAAGCCAGCGTGCTGGAACGAATGACCGAGGTGCTAGCGCATCGCGGGCCGGACGACCGGGGGCTCTTCCGTAGCGACCTGCAACGCCACTCCGGCCGAGCGGACATGCCCGGGGTGGCCCTGGGGCATCGACGGCTGGCCGTCATCGATCTGGACGGCGGGCGCCAACCGATGGCCAACGAAGACGGCTCGGTTCAGGTGGTCTTCAACGGGGAGATATACAACCACGCCGACTTGCGACGCCGGCTCGAAGGCAACGGGCATCGCCTGCATACCCATTGCGACACCGAGGTACTTCCGCACCTTTGGGAAGACCTGGGGCCCGGCATGCTCGAACACCTCGAGGGGATGTTCGCCCTGGCGGTGTTCGACGCCCGCGATGGCCGGCTGATGATTGCCCGCGACCGGCTGGGGCAGAAGCCGTTGTTCTATCGCGAGGAGTCCGGGCGGTTGCTCTTCGGCAGCGAGTTGAAGAGCCTGCTCGAGGTGCCCGGCGTACCGCGCGAGGTCGATCCGGGAGCGTTGGACGCTTATCTAACGTATCAGTACGTGCCGCATCCGCAATGCATCCTGCGAGGTTTCGCCAAGCTGCCTCCGGCGCACTTCGCCCTCTGGCACGGCGGGCGGCTGAAGCTGGAACGCTACTGGAGCCCGAACTTCAACTTGCAGGTGTCGCAGCCGCGGAGCGCGTGGGAAGAGCAGCTTCGCGCGCTGGCCGATCGGGCCGTTCGCCGACGGTTGATCGGCGACGTGCCGCTCGGGGCGTTCCTCTCCGGCGGGCTCGATTCCACGTTGATCTCGGCGCTGGCCGCGCGACACATCGCGTCGCTGGGCGGCGATCGGCTCCGCACGTTCTCGATCGGTTTTCCCGTACCCGAGTACGACGAGACGCACTTCGCCCAACTGGCTGCCCGACACATCGGCACGGAGCATCGCGAGTTCCGCGTGGAGCCGCGGGCGGTGGAGATTCTTCCGCGGCTGGTGTGGCACTACGACGAGCCGCTGGGCGACAGTTCGGTGGTGCCCACCTGGTATTTGTCGCAACTCACGCGCGGCGAGGTGACCGTCGCGCTGAGCGGCGACGGCGGCGACGAACTGTTCGCCGGCTACGATCGGTATCGGGCCGTGTGGCTGGCCGGCTGGTTCGACCGACTGCCGGCGCTGCGTTCCGCACTGGGCGCGCGATGCTGGCAGCGGCTCCCCAGTTCCGCGCGGCAGAAGTCGGTCCTGCGTCGCTGGCGGCGCTTCAGCGAGGCGCTCGCCCTCCCGCCGGCGCGACGCTACTTGGAGTGGATTGCCATTTTCGGCGAGTCGCGCCGCGGAGCGCTCTACACGGACGACTACCTCGCCCGGCTGCCCGAGGCCGACCCGGCCGACTTCGTTGTCGAGGCCGTGGAGAACTGCTCCGGGCGCGATCAGGTCACCGCCGCCTCGCTGGCCGATCTGGTCACCTATTTGCCCTGCGATCTGAACGTAAAAGTGGACATCGCCTCGATGGCCCATGGCCTGGAGTGCCGGCAGCCGCTGCTGGATCACCAACTCGTGGAATTGGCCGCGGCCATGCCGATCGGCGAGAAGTTCGCCCGCGGGCGGGGGAAGCGCATTCTGCACCGCGTCTTCGCCGATTTGATTCCGGTGGAGATCATCCGGCGGGGAAAAATGGGGTTCGGCGTACCACTGGACCACTGGTTCCGCGCCGAGTTGAAGGACTACGCCCACGATGTACTGCTCCAGCGGCGCGCGATCGAGCGGGGCTACTTCTGCGCGGAGGCCGTCCGGGCAATGCTCGAGGCGCACGTGGCCGGACGGTTCGACCATTCCGCCCGCCTTTGGTCGCTGCTGATGCTCGAGCTTTGGCACCGCGCGTGGATCGACGCGTAGAAGGGAAACGCGACCGTCCGACGATGGCGAGACGATCGATGTGGTCAACGAACCGAGCGCACTCGTCCCGTTGGGTGGCCCGGACGTTTCTCGCGCGCCGCCGCTGACCACCATCGACGACCTGGCCGCGAAAACGTCCGGATGGCGGAGCCACATGGGCCCCCCGGCTCACTGTCGTGAGATCAGTCCCAGGTCGAGGCCGGTAACCCAGAGCATCAACCCCAGGATGAAGGCCAGACCCACGTAGGTGAGGATAATCTGCACTCGCTCGTCGGCCGGCTTGCCACGGATGCCCTCGTAGGCCAGGAAGACGAAGTGTCCGCCGTCCAACAGCGGGATGGGCAGGAAGTTCAGCACGGCCAGGTTCACGCCCAGCAACGTGAGGAAGATCAGGAACGCCGCGAATCCTTCATAGGCGTAGCGTCCGGCGGCTCGCGCGATGGTGATCGGCCCGCCCAGCATCCGGGCGGAAATATCCTGCGAGAACAGCTTCTGGATGAAACCGAACACCTGGGTCACCGCGCCGACCGACTCCTCCCAACCCAGGACCAACGCGTCGCCCAACCCGTCGGCCGTTCGTACGAAGTAAGGCGGCTGGAAGACCAGGCCGCGATCGGGAAGGTAAAAGTCGCCCATTTCGACCGGCGTCAGCGTGACCGAGTGCTCCTTGTTGTCGTCGCCGGCATCGGTCCCCTCGCCGCCAGCGTCGACCACGGTGACTTTCACACCTGCCCCCTCGGGCCGCTGCTGCATGGCATGGAACGCGGCGGGCCACTGGTTCTTCTCCTCGCGCAAGTCGATCGTTCGCTTCCCGGCCAGCCCGAGCGTCTCCAACTCCTCACCGGCGTCTTCAATGGGCAGCAGTTCCAGCGCGACGACCTTGCGTCCCGGGCGGAGCAGCTTGGCCGCCTCGCTTTTCGAGGCCGGGCTGTCGGGCATGATCGCCGCGATCCGCTTTCCCACCACGACGGCCACACCCAACCCGGGCACGCTCACCGGGTCGTTCGGATAGGTTGGCTCGGTGAAGGTCGTCGTCGGCCGGACGGTGAGCGTGACTTCGCGCGTCGCCGCGTCGCCTTGCCCGTTGTTGGCATCGTCCTCGGCGTCGGGCTTGCCCCGCAAGGTGAGCGTGATCGTTTCGCCCGCCCGCGTGCGGAGCCGATCGGCCAGGGTCAGCGGATCGCCCACCGGCTGGCCGTCGATGGCGGTGATCACCTCGCCCGGCTCGATGCCCGCTTCCGCCGCCGGGGAGTCGACCTGCACGGCCTGAACCGGGCCGATTTCCATGACCAGCCCGAGGCGTTTCATCCGTTGTGGGGCGACAGTGATCTCGACGCGCTCGGCGATCTCGCCGCGCTCGGCAATCTTGCCGCGCTCGGCCGGGCGACGACGCCCGCTTGTCCCCTCTCCCTCCGGGTGAGGGCCGTCCCGCTCGGCCGAGTCGCCCGCGGCATCCTCGCGCCGCTCGATGAGAAACCGCAGCGGCTGGTCCGGCCGCGCGGCCAGGATCCGGTGGATACTGGCGTAGTCGTGGGTGATCTCGCCGTCGATGGCCATGATGCGGTCGCCGAACTCGAAGCCGGGGTCCGCCGCTCGCGCCACGCTGGCCGGGTAAGTCGGTTTCTCCAAGCCGATCAGGTACCCGCGTCGGGCGGAGGCCATTTCCGGGAGATTGGGGCTACTGACGCCGATGGCCGGCCGTCCCTGCGAGGTATCGGGGCGGACGGAAATCTCGATCGGCTCCTCCACGCCGGGGCGACGGACGGTGAACACGGTCGGCTTATCCGTCTCGCCCAACACAACGCGCTCGGTCAGGTCGTTGAAGGACTTGACTGGCTCGCCGCCGATGGCCGTCACATGGTCGCCCACCTCGAAACCGGCCTCCCAGGCCGGGGCGCCGGCCACCAGGGCCCCGACGCCGCATTCAATCTGCCGCACGCCGATCACGTAGGCCAACACCGCGCACAGGAAGGCGAAGATCAGATTCATGATCACGCCAGCCGAAATGATCGCCATCCGCTGCGGCACGCTCTTCGACAGATAGCTCCGCGGGTCGTAGAGCGCCTGCTCGGCAGCCGCAACCGCCGAGGGGCCAGCCGGGGCGGTCGCCGGCTGGTTGGCTTCGGTCCCTTCACCTTCCGAAGGACTAGGGTCGGGGCCGTCTTGCGCCGGTGAACCACCGGCGGCACCCGTGTCGGCTTCCGCTTCCTTTGCGGGCGTGTCGGCCTTCGAGCCCTCGGCCGCTTTCGCCCGCTCGATCTCGGCTTGCAGCCGTGCGGGGTTGTCCTCCTGCCCGAGCATCTTCACATAGCCGCCCAGGGGGAACACGCCGATGCCATACTCCGTTTCGCCCCAGCGGAAGCGGAACAGCTTCAGGCCGAAGAAGTCGAAGCCCAGGTAAAACTTTTCGCACTTCACCCCGCACCACTTGGCCACGGCGAAGTGGCCCAGCTCGTGGACGAAGATCACCAGCCCCAGGGCGATGGCCACCTGGAGGATCACGCCGATCAGCGTCAGATCCATCGCGGCGAGCAGTCCACCGGCGGCCATCGAGCGGGTCAGCGAGCAGTCAATCAGCGACGAGACGGCTAGTTGCAAATCCAACGGAAAACCTCCTGTCGAGCCCAGGCGTCGAGCCGCAGGAGCTGCTCGAGATCGGGCTGGGGATCAAAATTGTGTTGTTCGAGCACCTGGCGGCAGACGGGCACGATCCGGTTGAACGGCAGCCGCCCTTCGAGCAGCGCCGCCACGGCCGCCTCGTTGGCGCCGTTGAGCACCGCCCCGGCCGTCCCGCCGCGAGCGGCCACCTCCAAGCCCAGCCCCAAGGCCGGGTAGCGCTCCGGGTCGGCCGGCTGGAAATCCAGCGACATCGCCCGAGTAAAATCCAGCCGCTCGGCCACGCCGGGCATCCGCTCCGGATATGTCAAAGCATACTGTATCGGCAGCTTCATGTCCGGGGGGCTAAGCTGAGCCACCACCGATCCGTCGCGAAACTCGACCATCGAGTGGATGATTGACTGCGGGTGGATCACCACGCCAATCTGGCCGGAATCCAGCTCGAAGAGCCATCGGGCTTCGATGATCTCCAGGGCCTTGTTCATTAGGGTGGCCGAGTCGATGGTGATCTTTCGGCCCATCGACCAGGTGGGATGGGCCAGGGCGTCGTCCACGGTCACTTCGGCCAGCTGCTCGGGCGTATAGTCGCGGAACGGCCCCCCGCTGGCGGTGAGGATCGCGCGACGCACCTCCTCGCGTCGCCCCGCCCGCATGGCCTGAAAAACCGCGCTGTGCTCGCTGTCGACCGGCAACAGGGCGGCCCCGCGCTGGGCGGCCAGCCGGGTGACCAGCGGCCCACCCACCACCAGGCTCTCCTTGTTGGCCAGGGCCACCGTCTTGCCGGCCTCCAGGGCGGCCCAGGTCGCCCGCAGCCCGGCGCTGCCGACGATCGCCGAGACGACCGTCTCCACCGAGTCATCGGCCACGGCGTCGACCAGCGCGTCGATCCCCGCGAGGACCTCCGTCCCCGGCGGCAGGTTCGCGCGGTCGATGCGCTCGGCCGCCGCCCCGTCGGTCACCACCACGCGCTGCGGTTGAAACGCCCGGGCCTGCTCGGCTAGCCGATCCACGTTCTCGTGTGCCGAGAGCAGGACCACCTGGAACCGCTCCGGCGCGGCGGCGACCACCTCCAGCGTGCTGCAGCCGATGCTGCCGGTCGAGCCGAGCAGGGCGATGCGTTTCGGGCCAGTGGACATGCCGGATGGAGCTGTCGGTCGTGGGGGAGCGTGATTCGGCCGTTCGGCGGGCACTCGCGCACAGTGGACCAGACCGGGAAGCATGAAGCAATCAGTCGGGCCGCGTCGAGAGGTCGCCGAAAGGGCCATTTTAGACCGGTCTGGCCAGAATTGCACTAGGACCGGGGCGGAGGAAAAGGGGCCGGGTGCCTCGATGGCTTGCCTTGCAGTGCGGGGTGCCGGGGTGGCCGTCATTCCCGCACCGGACCGCATGGGTATGTCGTCGTCATTCCCGCGCCGGACCGCATGGGTATGTCGTCGTCATTCCCGCGCCGGAACGTCATTCCCGCGCACGCGGGAATCCAGGGACTTGGGACGCATCGCTGGATTCCCGATTCCCGCTTTCGCGGGCACAAGCTTCTCGGGAATGACGGAAGAAGACGCCGATCGCTTTAGCTGCTTCGGCTACGTCTCCGGGATGCACTTGCAACTGGTCTCGGTCGGTTCGTCGGCGTCGGCCCAGGCCTGCTGATACTGACGGGCGACGGCGTCGGCCTCGTCGTTGCGGCCCTGTCCGGCCAGCGCGCGGCTCAGTCCATAGAGCGACCAGCCGTTGCGCGGCCAGTTGGCCAGGTCGGCCCGATAGGCGCGCTCGGCATCCTTGTAACGCCCGGCCTTCAGATACACGGCTCCCAACGTGTGGCGGACCGGCTGGAGCCACTGGGGCGGCTCGCCATAGGAGAGCGAATCCTCGACCTCGGCGCCCTTTTCGAGCTGCCGGGCCGCTTCCTCCCACTTGCCCTGCTGCAAGGCAATCTCGCCGGCGATGAAATACTCGCTCACCTCCAAGATGCTGTGCGCCGGGTCGGTCAGCGCATATTGATCGGCCGGGATGGCCTCGCGCGCGCGACGGAACGCCGCCTGCTCTTTCCGCGCCGCGTCGAACTCCTTCTTCGCGGCGTGGGCAATCGCCCGATGCGCGTGCCAGATGGCCATGGTGATCGGCAGATACTCCGGCGGCGCCGGCTCGGCCAGCAGCTGATCCCAACGACCGAACCGTTTCTGCACATCGTAGACCGAGCACATCCAGAGGTCGAACACCGGACCCACTTCGCGCAACGCCTGCTCGGGGATGTTCTTCCACATTGCCCTCGCGGCGGCCATTGCTTCCTTCTCGCGCCCGCTCATCATCGCGGCGTAGGCCAGCATGTGGGCGTTGTGGACCATGTACAGATGCTGAAAGCCCTGCTTGGGCGAAAGCGAGCGATACACGGCGTCGGCCCGCATCGCCTTCTCGTTCTGCGCGATGGCCGCGTGCCAGCGACCGGTCTTCACGTAGATGTGCGATGGCATGTGCAGCAGATGCCCCGCGGCGGGCACCAGATCGCACAGTCGGGCGGCGGCGCCCAGGCCGCGCTCGGGCAACCGGCTCGGTTCCACGGCGTGGATGTAAAGATGGTTCGCCCCGGGGTGATCCGGCTGCAACTCCAGCGCGCGGTGGAGCACGGCCACGATCCGCTCGGTGTCCTCCGCCGGTTCTTGGTCGAGCGTGTAGAGCATCCAGGGGCGCCGAACCATCATGGCCTCGGCGTAGAGCGTGCCGACGTCGGGGTCGTTGGGATGCTTCCGCCAGACCTCGCCCATCGCGTCGGCATAGGCCTTCTCCAGCGGCTGGCGATCCTCCGGCCAGGGCTTGGCATAGCGGCGACCGAGGGCCTCGACTAGCGCCCGCTCGATCGGTGAGGCGCCCTCCGTTCGCTCGCGGGCTTCTTGCAGCGCGTCCCAGGCGGCGGCCGAGCGCTCGTCGGTCATCACCGGATCGTTGTAGTTTGGACCCTCGCACCAGGCGATTCCCCACCAGGGCATCGCGGCCGACGGATCGAGTCGGGCGGCCTGACGGAAGGAGCGGATCGCCTCGTCGTGATTAAACGCATAGGCCCAAATCAGCCCCTGGTCGAAGTAGCGTTGGGCTTCGGCGGACGCCGTGCTGATCGGCCGACGATGCGTGCCCATGCCCTGGAACAACTGAGCCGGCTGATCAGCCGGTTTGGCGGGCGCGTCGGCCACTTGCGCCGGCGCGTCGGCCGGGGCTTGCACTGGCTCGGCCGTGGTTTCCTCGGCCCACACCCACAAATTCGTAATGGACACCGTGGCCAGGCAAGCCAGCCCAAAGACGATTCCCCGCCCAAGAGACCAACATGGGCGACCGATGCCGAATGATCGTGCCATCATGATCCGGGTTCCTTTTGAGTTAGCCGTTGTGTGGCTGCTTGAAAGCCACTGCCCGACATGAATCGGAGAAAAGATTTTACGCATGCTTCCGGCCGTTTCTTCCTCGATCGGCCGGGCAAATCCTATGGGGCGACTCGTCGGCGGGCAAGCCAGCAGTGGCACCCGATGGACCATTGACATGTTGCGTGGATCGGGTACCGTGGTGACCGTCGTTGTCGCCGACACCCGCCGCCCGTCGGGATCGGGGTATGTTCCTGGCCCAGGCGACGATTTGCCTTTCCAGAAGATGACCGTTCCAGCATAGGGGAATAATGATGAACATTGGCGTTTTTCTGCTGATCGAGCCGTTCGCCAGCGTGGAGCGGCAGCTTCAATGCGCGAAGGAAATGGGCTTCACGCATGCCGACATTACCGATACGAACTCCGGCGGCAGCATGCTCGGCTCGGCCGGGTTCTCGCCCACGGTGAGCCTCGACGAGAATCCCTTCGCTGTGCGCCGGCTGTTCGAAAAGTACGGCCTCGTCCCCTCGACCGTTTGTGCCCATGGCACGCTGCTCGAACCGAGCAACCCCGGTGTGTACGGCACGGCCGAAATCTGCAAGGCCATCCAGTTCGCCGCGTCGATCGGAATCAAGGACGTGATCACCACGGACAACGATCCGCATTCCGATTGGGCACAAAAGCTCGACGATGACCAGCGGGTTCTGATCGTTGCCGAGAAGCTGTGCATGCCCGTGCAAATGGCGGCCGACTACGGCGTGCGGCTGTTGCTCGAACCGCATGGCCCGGTGACCGGCTCCATCCCCTTGATGCAGAAGGTCTTCGACACGCTGGGCAACCCGGAGTCGCTGGGCGTGAACCTCGACACGGGCAACTCCTGGCTGGCCGGCACCGATCCGGTGGAGATGGCCCGGGTGTTCAAGGACAAGATTCACCACGTCCACTGGAAGGACCTGGGAGCGGAGTGGGAGCCGAAGCGGGGCACGATGTTCGGCTGCGGGTTCTCGACCATCGCTCTGGGCGACGGGGTGATCGATCTGCCCGGCGTGTGCGACGTGCTGCGCGACAGCTCGATTGAAAGCTCCACGCTGGAGATCATCGGCTCGGAAGACGTGCTGAAGAAGAGCGTCGATTTCCTGCGTAGCAACGGGATGTGACGGGGCCGGCATGTGACGGGGCCGGCGAAGGGCTCGGCCTGCAAGCTCACCTCGCACGTGGGCCGTCCGTGTCGGGCCACTCAAGGGAACTTGCAACCTTTCACGGGCGACGCGTCCCTGTTTTCGGCCATCGCCGCCAGGGCAGCGCCCCGCAGGAGGATTGCAAAGTCGATTGCAGCCGGCGGTGAGCCTCCCCACGTCATTCCCGCGCACGTCCTCCCCACGTCATTCCCGCGCACGCGGGAATCCAGGGAATCGGAACGGATTACTGGATTCCCGATTCCTCGGGAATGACGGAAGAAATCGACTTTGCATTTCTCCTGCCGCGCCCCGCTTGCCGGTTGGGCGGGGGACGATAAACTCGCATCATGCGAAAATGCAACCGGCAGCGGACCGCGCTCGGCGAACGGCGAAGGATGGTGATCCTCGTCGATGGCCACCACGACGCCCACACGGCGAAGACGGCCCAAGGCATACTCCGCTATCGGCCGGAGGAGGTGGTGGCCGTGCTCGATGCCGGGCATGCCGGCGCCACCGCCGAGCGTCTGCTGGGCATCGGCGGAGCAATCCCGGTGGTGGCCACGCTGGACGAAGCGCCCTCGGCCGATACGCTGCTCGTGGGCATCGCCCCGCCCGGCGGACGGTTGCCACCGTCGTGGCGCCGCGTCCTGCTGGAGGCCTGCCGTCGTGGCTGGACGGTGATCTCCGGGCTGCACGACTTTCTCCGCGACGATCCCCGGCTGAGCGCGGCGGCCGAGCAACACGGCGCAACGTTGATCGACCTGCGCGACAACGACGAGCACGAGGTGGCCACCGGCGGCCGGGAGTTTCGGCCCGACTGCCTGCGCGTGCTCACCGTGGCCGCCGATTGCAGTAGTGGCAAGATGGTGGCCACGGCGGAATTGGCTCGGGGGCTGCAAGCCGTGGGTGTGGACGCGCGGATGGTCGCCACCGGTCAGACTGGAATGCTGGTGGCCGGTGATGGCGTGGCCGTCGACCGCGTGGCGGCCGACTTCCTGGCCGGCGCCGCCGAGCGCCTGGTGCTGGCCAATCAATCGCACGACGTGCTGATCGTCGAGGGGCAGGGGAGCCTGTTCCATCCGCGTTACTCGGGCGTCACGCTCAGCCTGTTGCACGGAGTCCGGCCGCGGGCGCTGGTGCTGGTCCATCCGATGGGCCGGACCGAGGTGCGCGGTATGCCGGGCGTGCGGCTGCCCTCCCCGCACGACACGATCCGCCTGCACGAAACGATGGCCGCGCTGCTGCACCCGGCCCAAGCCATCGGCGTGGCCGTCAACGGGGGCTCGTTCACCGACGAGCAGGTGGAGGCCGAGTGTGGCCGCCTGGAGGATGAGTTACAATTGCCCGCGTGCGATTGCCTGCGCCACGGTCCGGGGAAGCTGGTCGACGCGGTCCGCCAATTGGCCGGCGAGGGGTCGCCGGCCGCCCGGTGATCAGGTGGCGCGCGCTGCCCGATGGCCGTCGCACGCGCTGCTCGCCGCTCTCGGAGGATCCGCCCATGCCGACGATCACCACCACCTACTTGGAAATGACCAGCCCGGCGGGGTTGCGTCCGAAGGCTTGCGACGATCCTCGCTTTCGAATCCTCGAAGCCACGGTGAAGCAGTGGCGGTTGAACCGGTTTCTTTACGAGTTGGTCGGTCGCGATTGGTCTTGGACCGACAAACTGGTCTGGAGCCAGAAGCAATGGCGCGAGTACGCCGAAGACGACCGGCTGCGAACGTTCGTGGCCTACTGGGATGGCTCGCCGGCCGGCTATTTCGAACTCGCCGCTGGCAGCAACCATACGAACGGCGACACCCCCGCTGAGCAGGATCGCCAGGGCGAGGTGGAGATCGCCTATCTTGGGTTGGCGCCGCCGTTCATCGGGCGGGGGTTCGGTGGGGCCTTGCTCACGCGGGCCCTGGAAGAGGCGTGGAAGATGCAACCAAAGCGGGTCTGGTTGCACACGTGCAGCCGCGACCATCCGGCCGCGCTGAAGAACTATCTGGCCCGGGGAATGGTCGTCTACCATACGGAGACGACCGCGGTCGGGCCTGCCGCCGCGTCCCGCGAGGGGTCATGACGGTCATCACGGGCGGTGGCGGGCGGTGGCGGGCGGCGGCGGGCCCCGGCCCGGGCTTGAACCCGGGGGTCCGGGCGTCTCGCCCCCCCGGGCCGGCCATATTGACACGTTGGGCCATTGGCCTAAGATGGGGGGCATTCCCGCGTTCGCCCCGAACTTGTCCCAGGAGTTCATTCGAATGGCTGCCCAACGACGTATCGACGTGAACGAAGTCGGCGACGTGACTGTCGTGCGTTTCCGCGACCGAAAAATCATCGAGGACATCAACATCCAGGAACTGGGGACGGAGATGTTCGAGCTGGTCGACCAGCAGAAGCGCGACAAAGTGCTGCTGAACTTCGACAGCGTGGAGTTTCTCTCCAGTTCCGCGCTGGGCAAGTTGATCACCATGGACAAGAAGATGAAGGCGATGGGGGGCGACCTGAAGCTCTCGAATATCCGGCCGGAGATTTACGAGGTGTTCAATATCACCAAGCTAAATCGTTTGTTCGACATCCGTGAAGACGAAGCCGACGCCTTGGCCGCCTTCTGACGACCGCCCACGCCGTGCGATGCCCCCGGTGAGCACCGCGCGACGGCCGGCTGTGGCCGGGGCGGCGCCGGCCAGCTTCGCCGGCGATGAATCGTCCCCGGCAAGTCGTCCGATCGGCGGCCGCATCGTTGCCGGCGTCACCCTTGCCCCATCCGCTCCCTGTCGAGGAACTCGCGATGGCGGACTCGCGATCTAGCTGGAAACTCGACCGGCAACTGGCCAGCGATCTGGTCGCCGCGCGACAACTCCAGGAGGAAGTCCTCCATCAGCTCGAACGGGCCGAATGGAGCCCGCGCGACATCCACGCCGTGCGGTTGGGGCTGGAAGAGGCGATGGTCAATGCCATCGTGCACGGTAATCGCCGCGACCCGGCCAAGAAAGTGAGCGTCTCCTGTCGGCTCGACGACGAACGGCTCCGCGTGGAAATCGCGGACGAAGGCGAAGGCTTCGACCCCGACGCCCTGCCCGACTGCACTGGGCCGGAGCAAATCGAGTGTCCGCGCGGCCGGGGGGTGATGCTCATGCGGCACTTCATGACCAGCGTGAAGTACAACGCCAAGGGCAACGCGGTGTCGATCGAAAAACGACGCGAAGATCCGCCCGAGTGACCCGCCACCCAAGCCCACGGGCACCGCCCCGTGGGAATCCTGGGGAATCCTGGGGAATCCTGGGGAATCCCCGCGGGGACCCGGTGGGAATTCCATGGGGACCGGCGCTGGCAGGATGCCATTCTCCCCCGCCGTTTGCACTGGCGCGCAGCCGGTGGTACCCTGCCCGCCGTGGTCGCCCGGCCGAACCGGCATCCGCGCCCTACGGGCCGAGCGGGCGCGGGTCGTCGAGGAAGAAATCGCGCGGGCCGCGGGTCGTGTAGTACGGATAGGCAACTTGTCCGGCCGGTGGGCCCGGCTGCGTCACATTCGGCACACCGCCGCGGCACAGACCACAACCGTGGCCACGGCAGGCTCGGCAGGCGTGTACACCGGAGGCTTTGCCCTTCAGCAAGCCGACCAATCCACCGCAATCGTGGCAGCCGCCATTCCCGCACGCCGAGGCGCAGCCGTTCTCGCAGCCGGCCCCGCAGGGGGCGCACATTCCGGGCGCTTTGGCACAACTACCGCGCAGCATGCCGGTCACACCCGTGCCGCCAGTGCTGGCGCAGCCGGAGAGTCCGGCCACCAAGGCCGAGGCGAGGAACATCAGAAAAGCGCGTTTCATGTTGGGTCCTTTCACAAATATGGGCTGGAGCGCGCCGGGGTCGGTCGGCACGGCCCTGCTTCCCTCCTTCGTCGTATCAGCACCGGGCAACACTTTGGCCCCGGGCATTCGCCGCCCGGGTGACGCCAACCGCACGCCTTATCGGCGGCTCGCCCGGCCGGAACAGCCATACGGCTGACGTGTTGCGGAGCCGAGGTCGTGGTCTCCTCCGGCCCCGTCGAGGCGGGTAGCGGGAGAGGAGGTGAAACTGGCTCCTAAAATCAGCATCGGCGGAAGAACCGGGGGAATCCAGAAAATCGGCGCGGTCGGCACGATCGGCGCAACCCGGCCGGCCCCTCGGCGCCCACTTCTTTCTCCCGTCGCCTTGCCCCCGGGCCGGTCAACTGCTACCGTGGAAGCACCATGGTTGCGTCGATCGAATACACCGAGAAGATCATCAACACCTTCGGCGAGGCGGCCGAAGCGAACAACCAAACCCCCGCGCGGGAGGGGAACACGATCCATCTGACCACGGACGTGGCCGACGACGTGATGATCACCGGCGACATCCACGGGAGCCGGCGCAACTTCAATCTGATCCGCCGCTTGGCCGCGCTGGAAGTCCATCATCGTCGGCATCTCGTGCTGCAAGAGGTCTGCCACGGGGGACCCACCTATCGCGAGAACGGCGGCTGCATGTCGCATACCGTGCTGGAAGACGTGGCCGCACTGAAGGCCCGCTTCCCCGAGCGGGTCCATTTCATCCTCAGCAATCACGAGCTGGCCGAACTGTCGGACTATCCGATTCAGAAGAACCGACAGATGCTCAACCTGCTGTTCCGGCTGGGGCTTCAGCACATGTACGGCGACGACGCCGATCGGGTGCGGGCGGCCATGTTCGCGTTCATTCGCAGTTGCCCTTTGGCTGTCCGGGTGGCCGAGGGCATCTTCATTTCGCACAGCATCCCCAAGCAATGCGACGAGCGGGAGTTCGACGCGTCGATCTTCACGCGCGAACTGGTCGGCGAGGATTACGCCGCCCGATCGCCGGTGTTCGACCTGGTCTGGGGACGCGATTACCGGCCGGAGAACGCCGAGGCATTCGCCAACTTGGTCGATGCCGAGCTGTTGATCGGCGGCCATGAGCCGTGCCAGAACGGCTTCAACACACCCAACGAGCGGCAGGTGATTATCGACTGCTGCTCGCCGCGACCGAAATACGTGATCCTCCCCGTCGGCCAGCGGCTCAGCCAGGACGAGGTCGTCGCCCGGCTGAAGACGCTGGGTTAGCGACAGACGCCCAGTGAGCACGAGTGGGCGAGATCGATCTCTTTCGATCGGCCGCCTCGGCATCGGGCGAGTCGGGGAGGATTAACCGTTGGCGGCGGACGCCGCATCGGGTACCCCTTCGCTGCAGAGGGGTAGATCCACGGTGACGGTCGTCCCGCGCCCCACTTGGCTGTCGAGCGAGATTTGCCCTTCGTGCTGCTCGATCAAGCGGGCGACGATTGGCAGCCCCAGCCCCACGCCGAAACTCTTCGTGCTGAATAGAGGCTCGAAGATCGTGGCCAGTTGCTCGGCGGCGATCCCGCAACCGGTGTCGCTCACTTCCAAGAGCAGCCGCTGGCCGTGGGCACGCGAGGTAACGGTGACGGTGCCGCCCTCCTTCGGCAGCGCCTGCACGGCGTTGCTCAGCAGATTGATCAGCACGCGGCGGAATCGTTCGCGGTCGATGGCCACGATCGCCGAGGCATCCAGCCGGCGGATCAAGGCCACGTCGGCGGGCACCGCGAATTCGTCAACGACGCCGGCCAGCCAGAGGTCGAAGTCGGTTGGCTCGCGGTCGATCTGGCTGCCCCGGGTGTAATCCAGCAGATCGGCGATGATCGAATCGCAACGCTTGATGCTTCGTTTCATGCGGCAGACGACGTCTTCCAATTGCGGCTGTTTGCCCTCGACGCGACGGGCGAGCAACTGGACCGCGGTATGGAGCGCGCCCAGCGGGTTGCGCAGCTCATGGCTCACCGCCCCGATCAACTGCCCCAAGGCCGCCAGGCGCTCCTGGCGCAAGAGGGCGTCCTGAGTTTGCCGCAGTTCGTCGGTCCGCTCGGTCACCAGGTCTTCGAGGTGATGCCGATAACGCTCCAGTTCGGCCTCGTTCTTTTTTCGCCGCGAGACGTCCAGAATCGTCCCCGAGGCCCGCACCACGCGGCCGCCGCAATCCCGCTGCACCACGCGACCCCGGTCGTAGATCCATTTCCATTGGCCGTTCTTGGTGCGCATGCGATGTTCCGACTCGTAGTAGGGCGAGCGGCGGGCCAGATGCTCGTCCAGCCGGGCTTGCACCCCGGCGCGATCTTCCGGGTGGACCCGATCCAGGAAGAAATCCAGCGTGGGTTCCACTTCCTCGGGCGGATAACCGAGGATTCGGGCCCAACGCTGATCGTACTCCACGCGCCCGGTTTGCACGTACCAGTCCCACATGCCGACCTGGCCACCGGTGAGGGCCAACTCAAGCCGCTGCTTGCTTTCGCGCAACTCGGCAATCGCTTGCCGCTGCTCGGTCACGTCGATCACGCTCTGCACGATGCCAATCAGTCGATTGCTGGCGTCGCGATAGGGGATACAAGTGATCGAGCATGTCACGGAGGTTCCGTCGCGCCGGTTCAGCTCGGTCTCGAAGTCCACGCGCTGCTCGCCACGGGCGATTCGCGTCAGCGGACAGCCCGTCGTCTCGCAACGATCGCAGCCGGCAGCATCCCGGCAGCGATGTTCGGTCAACTGCTCGGGATCCGCCCGCAGCAGCGAGGCGAACGTTTCATTCACCCGCAGGACGCGGCCTTCGAGGTCGAAGACGGCCAGCGGCACGGCGGCGTTGAACACGTGGTCCAGTTCCGTGTTGGCGCGGGCCAGGTCCTCCTGGATTTGCTGCCGCGCGGCCGCTTCGCGTTGCAGGGCTTCGTTGATGTTCTCCAGTTCGGCAGTCCGGCTGGCGACTTCGGCTTCCATGTCGCGTTGCCAGTGCTGCAAGCGGCTGACCATTTGGTTGAAGGTGCGGGTCAACTGGATCAACTCGCGCGATCCGTCCGAACAGGCCCGCGTGGTGAGGTTGCCGGAGGCCACCTCCTCGGCGCGTTTGGAGAGTTCACGGATTGGTCGGGCCACGCCCCGGGCGACGGCGACGGCCAATCCGCAGACGGCCAGCGCGGCCGCCACGAGCACGCCCAACGAGCTGAGCAAGTGGTGTTGAATGGGTGCCCAAATGGCCGCCCGATCCTCTTTCACCACGAGCGCCCAGCGCGGGCCGTCGGCGATTTGCAGCGGCCGATAGGCGGCCAGAACGGGCCGACCGGCGTAGTCGGACGTGGCGATGATCCCCCGCTGGCCGGCCAACGCGCGACGGATCGGCTCGCTGCGCGGCGCCGGGACATCAACCTCGGCGGGGACGCGCTTGTCGCGGGCACGATCCGTGGCAACGTTGGCGGATGCGGCCGCGCCGTCCCCGCGACCCGTGCCTGGAGCCCGGGCCCGGTCGGCCCCGGCGCTGGATGCCGTGGCCCGCGGCGCCAGACGGCGCGAAAGATCCCGGCCACGTTGATCGAACAACAACGCCTCGTCGGCCTCCTCGATCCCCTTCACCGCGTCGAGGATGGTCGGCAACGAGTGTTGCGTGTCGACGTAAAGCACGATCACCGCGTCGGAGCCTCCACCGGGTCTCGGTACGCAGTGGCTGAGCGCTAACACGGGTCGACCCGCGGCATCGCGGGTCAGTTCGCTGGCCACGCCCTTGGGATGACGGCGAGCCTCTTCCAGATAGGGCGTGTCCTGGATCGTGGCGCCGACGCGCGATTGGTCGGTCGAGACTAGGATCGTCCCGGTCGGGGCGTCGATCACGGCGATCTCGCGGTATTGACCGAATGTCTGTCGGATTTCCTCGAGCCAAGTCAGCGCGCTGTAGTAGGCCAACTTGCCTTGCAGGCGAGCTTGGGCTTCCTGTGGAGGAATGGCCAGCGGTTGCACGTCGCCGTCGTGCAGAGTTGCCGAGAGTTCCGCCAGCCGCGCGCCGAACCACTCATTCCCGACAAACAGATGCATGTCGCGCCGGCGTTCCTCGATCCAGTCGCGAATGCGGCGCTCGGTCAGGTCGGCCGCGCGATCCAAGCGGGCCGTGGCCTGTCGACGGTAGTAGCCCAGCCTGCCATCGTAGTCGGTCAGCGGGATGCCGAAGAATTCGACGGCGTAGGTCAGCACCAACGCGGCGAGGAAAACCGCGCTGAAGATGAACGCGAGCTGGCCCTGCAATCCGCGCGGCCGCACACGAAGCCAAAGCCTGCTCGGCAGGCGACCCGCTTTCGGAAACATGGTATCCCTACCATCCTATTCCGCCCGGGTCGAAGACCACGGCGGAAAAAGCGCTTGAACAACGGACCTCGACCACCGGGTCGAACAGCCCGCTTGCCCTCTTATATACCACTCAATCTGACATCCTTCCCGATGCGTGTCTACCCCGAAAGTGCCAAAATCCGGCCCGCAGAGCGACAGATTGTCGCACCCCGGACGGGCGATTTTCCGGCCATCGGCGTCCGCCTTCCTGGCCGCGGGGAGTGAAATCCGGCCATAATTGAGGGTCGCCCAATGCCCCGGCCCGCCCCTCGCCGGCGAAAGGGCCCCGCGTGAACGTGATGTGACGCAGGTGATGCGGGCATGGTTACTCCCCGTTGGACGGTTACTCCCTATTGGACAAGGACCCGATCGCCATGACGTGGCTTTGGATCGCCCTGCTGATTGCCGCCCTGCTGACCGGCTGGGCCCTGACACTGCTGGGGATGCCCGGCAACTGGCTGATGGTCGCCGTGGCGGCGATCTATGCGTATTTCGGGCCCGAGGGCGGCCGGGCCGATTTGGGTACGCCCATGGTCCTCTCACTGCTAGCGATGGCCACCGCCGGCGAATGGCTCGAATTTCTCGCCGGCGCGCTGGGCGCTGCCAAGGGGGGCGGCAGCAGACGAGGGATCGTGCTCGCCGTGGCCGGCTCGATCGCCTTCGGCCTCGTCGGCCTGTTCGTCGGCCTGCCGGTCCCCGTGGTGGGGCCGGTCCTCGGCGCCGTCCTCTTCGCCGCGCTTGGGGCACTCGTCGGCGCAATGATCGGAGAACGATGGCGCGGACGCGATTGGCCGACAAGCTGGCGCGTCGGCCGAGGGGCCTTCATCGGACGCTTGCTGGGAACCGCCGCCAAGCTCGGCGTCGCCACGGCCATGGTCGTGTTCACCATCGTCGGGCTACTCGTCTGACAGCCCCGACGGCGAACTCGCGGGTCTGCGTCCGCCCGCCTTTTCCCTGCCATCTCGCCGACACGAGCGACGCGTGCCACGGGGAATGGTGCCCGCTGCGACTGTAAGTGTCTTTTATCCATAGACTTACAACCATTCACCGCCGGCGGAAGACACCTTGATCCACCGGCCTCGGCCCCCTATAATCCCGCCGCTCCGATCCCGTCCCTTTTTGACCACAAGTGTTTTTCTCGTCACAGCTTATGCCCCTTGCTCACGATCACCTGACCGGCGTCGCTCGGCCAGCGTCCGGCACACGGCCCGCGCTGCGCCTCGGTGAGGAGCCAGGGAAGGGCCGAGTGTCGACGACTCCCGCTCCGGCAGTTGTTGGCCGCCGACTAGGGTTTTCCGGCTGCGTGGAATGGGGGTGCCACCGGCATGTTGCTCGTGCCGATGTCCGTGTTCACGCCAGCGATTGCGGTCACCAGACGCCCGTTGCACCCGGGGGAGAATCAAGCAGCCACAAGGCGCTCGGTGCCCTGCAACTGGCGTTGCTGCTGGCGTTTCTCGCCCTTCTCGTTGGGCCCCTTCTTGTTGGGCCCCTTCTCGTTAGGCGTGGTACGGCGGCGGAGATCGATCTGCCTTCGCCCAGCCCGGCCGATCCGATTCGCATTACTGCCGAAGCTGCCAATCAGTGGCAAGCCGGCGGCAGCGAGGTGTGGATCCTTCGCGGCGATTGCACCATCCGCCAGGGGACGACCACCGCGCGGGCGAGCGAGATGGTGCTCTGGATCAATCGGGCCGAACCCACGCCCCGCGACCGGCATCGCGTGACGGCTTATCTCGAAGGCGACGTGTCCGTGGAGCATGCCGTCGACGACCGGCCGGCGCGAGTGAAGGATCGCCATTGGCTGGGCACGTTCCGCAGCGGCACGGGCTTGCACGTTCAGGCGCGGCAGGTGGCCGGACGACCCGACGTCTTGCCGGCCGTCTACCAGCGGGCGATGGACGCGCGACGTCCGCCGGCCGAGGGTTCCCTGCGGCGTACCCCGGTCCGCGCCGCCCAATATGCCGAGACGATCCCCACGCCGGCTCCCTATCAGTTGCCATCCCCGTCGGGCTCGCTGCCGGATGCATCCGCGGGATCACTGCCGGGCTCGTCACAGCCGCCCTTGGTGCCGGTCGAGGAGCCAGCCGGGACCGCGGGGGCGCGACGCGTGCGTGTCTTCCCCCGCGGCGACCTGCCGGTGCAAGCGCAGTGGTTCCCCAGTCCGAACACGGACGATTGGGTGGCGGTGATCGACTCGGGCGTGAACCTCATCGTCGACGGCCTGACCGACTTCGGCTCAGTCGACGTATCGGCCGATCGCGTGGTGATCTGGACCCGCGGCGGCCAGGAACCCGACCTCACCGGCCAGACCATGCAGGACGATCGCTTGCCGCTGGAAGTCTACATGGAGGGGAACATCGTCTTCCGCCAGGGGCAGCGGGTGATCCACGCCGAGCGGATGTACTACGACGTGATGCGTCGGCGCGGCACCGTGTTGCGCGGCGAGTTGCTCACGCCCGTACCCAACTATCAGGGTCTGCTGCGGCTGAAGGCCGACGTGATCCAACAGGCCGGCGAGGGGCGCTTCTTCGCCCGCGACGGATTCGTCACCTCCAGCCGGATGGGCCGGCCCGGTTATCGCATTCAGTCGGGCGACATCGAGTTTGAAGACTTGCAGTTTCCCCAGGTCAACCCCTTTACCGGCGCCCCGGTGATCGACCCGGCCACCGGCGAGCAGGTGATCGGGCATCGGCAGCGGGCCACGGCCCGAAGCAACGCGCTCTACCTCGGCCCAGTGCCCGTGTTCTATTGGCCCGTGCTGAGCACGAACCTGGAAGACCCCACGTTCTACATCCGCAGTGCGAACATCCGGCAGGACCGGGTGTATGGGACGCAGTTGCTCACCACCTGGAACATGTACGAGTTGCTCGGGTGGGAGACTCGGCCGGCGGGGACCGACTGGGATCTGAGCCTCGACTACCTGGGCGATCGGGGCTTCGGCCATGGCACCACGTTCACCTACCGCCGCGAAGACTTCTTCGGATTCCCGGGCGACCTGGGGGGACTGGCCGACTTCTGGGGCATCCACGACCAGGGCCTGGACAACCTGGGCGACGGCCGACGCAACATCCCGCCGGAGAAGGATTATCGCTACCGCCTGTTCTGGCAACATCGCCACGAGCTGCCGGCCGATCTGCAACTTTCGCTGGAAACCGGCTGGATCAGCGACCGCAACTTCCTTGAACAGTTCTTTGAAAACGAGTGGGACACGCTCAAGGATCAATCCACCGGCGCGGAACTGAAGCGTCTGGCCGGGAACCGCTCCTGGAGTGTCAGCGCCGACATCCAACTCAACGAGTTCTTCACCGAGACGGAATGGCTGCCGCGCGGCGACCACTTCTGGCTCGGCGAGTCGGTCTTCGACACCTTCACCTGGTATGAGCACAGCAGCGCCGGCTACGCGCGGCTCGACCCGGCGACCCCGCCCGAGGACCCGGACCAGGCGGCCAAGTGGACCCTGATGCCCTGGGAAGTGAAGGCCGAAGGCGAACGGCTCATCACCCGACAGGAAATCGACTGGCCCTTCCAGCTCGGTCCGATCAAGGCGGTGCCTTACGCCCTGGGCGAGTTGGGGCACTGGGGTCAAGACGTCGACGGCGACGACCTGCAGCGCGCCTACGGACAGTTGGGGGTCCGCGCCAGTATGCCCATGTGGTCCATCAACCCGGGTGCGGAAAGCCAACTATTGAACGTCCACGGGCTGGCGCACAAGATCAACTTCGAGACCGAGTTCCTTTGGGCCGAGGCCAACCGCGATCTGGACGAACTGCCGCTCTACGACACGATCAACGATAATTCGATTGAAGCGCAACTGAACCGCATGCCGTTCTACACGTTCGGCGTGCCGGCCGGCGGACCGGTACCCGCGTGGCCCATCCCGAAACAGTTTGATCCCCGCTACTACGCCTTGCGGACGAATCTGGCCGGTTGGGTCACCTCGCCCAGCGCCGAGATCGCCGACGACATGACCATCTTCCGGCTGGGCGCGGAACAGCGCTGGCAGACCAAACGCGGGCGGCCCGGCGCGCGGCGGATCATCGACTGGGTCACGCTCGACACGCACCTGTCGCTGTTTCCCGATCCGGATCGCGATAATTTCGGCGAGGTGGCCGGACTGCTGGACTACAATTTCCGCTGGCACGTGGGCGATCGGCTCACGCTGGTCTCCGATGGCCTGTTCGACTTCTTCGACGAGGGCCAGAAGGCCTTCTCCGTGGGCGCCTTCTTGACCCGACCCCCCCGAGGGTCGCTTTACCTGGGCATGCATGTGCTCGAAGGTCCCAGCGATTTCCACGTGCTAAGCCTCAGCTACAACTACCGCATGAGCCCGAAATGGGTCTCCACGTTCGGCATGTCGGTCGACCTGGGCGGGAAGGGCAACATCGGCCAGAACTTCAGTATCACGCGCATCGGCGAGTCGCTGATCGTTAGCGCCGGGTTCAAGGTCGACGCCGCGCGGGACAACGTGGGCGTGAACCTGATGATTGAACCGCGATTCATCCCCACCAGCACGCTCACGCGAATCGGCGGGGTACGCATCGACCCGGCCGGCGTGCGGGGGCTGGAATGAGTGGAGTGTGAGGGCGACGGGGGGCGAGCGGGTGACGGGGGGCGAGCGGGTGATGGGGGAAGTGAACCCAAGCCGACAACTTGTTGTCGGGCCGACAACCAATGTGCTCGTGCTCGCTCTTGGATATTCCCGGATACCACGTCGCTTGGCTTGATGATGAATCGCGAATGAGCTCTCGGCCGGACACGCCGGGCCCGACAACCTCGCTGGAGATCGACGCATGCACATCCCACCCGAGGAATCGCACGGCGGCAACCGCACCTGGTCCGCCAAATTCACCGACGCCTTTCGCGGCATCCGCCTGGGGGTGCAGGATCAGAGCAGCTTCTTCGTCCACTTCTTCGTAGCCACGGCCGTCGTCATCGCCGGGGCCGTGCTGGGCATCGACAACCGGCTGGAGTGGTGCCTGCTGCTGCTGTGCATCGCCGGGGTGCTCACCGCCGAGATGTTCAACACGGCGCTGGAGCGGATCGCCCGGGCCGTCACCGACGAATTTCACCCCGACGTGGGCGCGGCGCTGGACATCGGCAGCGGGGCCGTGCTGATCGCCTCGCTGGGCGCGGCCGCCGTGGGCACGATCATCTTCCTCGCCCATCTAGGGACACTGCTAGGTTGGTGGTAGATAGGGCCATGGCGGTGGCTGCCTCTTACTTGCCCTCGCGCTTCCGCACCGTCTTCGCTGCCCACTTGCATTGCTAGATCAACCCAACCTACTGGCTCGACCGGCAGCCCCCTTGCAAATCGGCATTTCGCCGCTAAGATAAGCGCAGACTCAGTCGGAGTGGCGAATCCCGGCACTTGCCTCGTGGCACAAGGGGGAGGTTCATGGCTAAGAAGCGCACCGCGAAAAAGAAGGTGAAAGCGTCAGTCCGAGGGTCGCGACGTTTTCCATGCATCAGATTCCAGCAAGGCAAGTACAAAATGTATCTGTTCACCGTACGCGCCTCAACCCTTTGGGACCTCGTGCAGATCAATAGGCGCCACGAGGACAAAAACAAAGGCTATCAGCGCGCACTTTCACCGAGCCGGGTCAAGAAGATTGCGAGATACCTTGACGAAGGAAACGCGATTCCAGGGCCTATCGTAGTCTCATTCGACAAAGCGCGCGACGGCAAAGATGGCAGCCAGATTGTTGTTCAAGGCGAGGCAGACGCTGGATGGGTGATTGATGGCCAACACCGACTGGCAGGAGCGCATGAGGCAACAAGTGATGTCGAAGTCCCCGTCGTGGCCTTCCTTGACCTAAGCGTCCCCGAGCAAATCGACCTTTTCGTCACGATCAACCGCGAACAGAAAGGGGTGCCTGCTTCGCTCTACTACGACCTCCTTAAGAACCTCCCCAAACGGAAGTCCGAGGCCGAACTTGTTCAAGAACGGGCAGCAGATCTCTCGCGCTTGCTCAAGGAGAATCCAGAGGGCCCCTTTTTCCGGCGCATTGTCGTCACAACTTCACCCAAGGCGGGAAACCTTTCTTTAACAAATTTCGTTCGGAAAGTGACGCCGCACTTGAGGCCAGATGGCCGACTCGCTCAGTTCAATGATGAAGTCAGGGCAGCGATCATTGACAATATTTATCGGGCTTTAGAGCAGGTATTCCCCAAGGAGTACCAAAGGGCCAACAGTGTGTTCTTCAAGACTATCGGTTTTGGCGCGCTCATGAATGCCTTGCCCGTTATCATTGACACCACCATCCGGCTTGCCGGTGGGATCGATTTCCGTGTTACCGCGATGAGGAGCACATTTCAATTGCTGGGGACGTTTGACTTCGACGGCTGGCATGAAATGGGAACCGGTACGGCCGCCGAGAAGCAAGCTGGCGACGATCTAAAGGCGCGCCTCACCGAAGAAGCTGACGCGGTGGCCACCTCAAGAATTAAGTATTGAAAATTATGGGCAACCGTGACCGACATGCCGCTACAATTCCCATGCGGAGGTGGGAGGACATCCGGCAGTCATGGCTTGATTATATACCGAGACACGATCCACCGTGGCCCGTTCCTGAGCACGAGATACATGAGTTGCCTTCCCTTGCAGCGGAATTGAAGGCTCTTGTTGACGTCGATAGCCGAGCTACCAAGCGGAACGTAGACAGGGAAACAATCGAATACGAGGTCGAAGGTCTCAGGGTTGGCGTGTTGCTTCAAGCCAACCATCTCGTTTTCAAGGCGGCACATGTGCTGCGCGCAATGGCTGCGGAATCAAATGCTGGCTACCGCACGTGGAGCCGCTCCAGTGCGTACCAATCCGCGGTTTTTGCATCCCAGGGCATCCTCGCGTTGCTTGGGGTTGTTCTTATCCCAGAAAGCCGGAAGCGGGACTACCAAATCGATATCTGGGCCCCGCGCCGCAAAGCGGCGGCACCGAACGAGAGTTTGTTTGCTGTGCGTATCATTCCACGCCCTTTCGCGGGCCACAAGGGCCTATGGAGCCTTTTCCACCACGTACTCTGCGCAACGAAGGTCGACCAACGGGTATGGCCTCATGCTGGAAACGATATCCTGAAGAAGCTTGATACAGCGGACTTCTACGGGATACGGCATCGTCTGCACTATCGTGTGACGGGCTGGCTATACGACGATATGACCGACGTTTCAGTCCGTGAAGACTTGTCTACCCTCGCAGAAGATGTCCTCGGACTGTTTTACCTTGACAAGCCTGAAGACGGGAGGTTTCCCGTTTCCCTGGCGCTCCACTTGTTATCACTCGCCTTGGCTCTTCTCACCAGCCTCGGAACTGAGGAACCAAAGGTGAGCACCGAAGCGGAGCGGGTCAGGCAGTGGATGGAGGGGTCACCGTGGGGTTGTGCAAACGTATTCGAACTAAGACGAACCTGAAATGAAGAACTCACGAAGCAGGGCTCGCGCGAAGATAGTCGAACCCGGAGAATCGACTGCTAACGCTTGGTATGCGCTTTGGCATGGCGATTGCATGCGGTTTCTCGCTGAGCTTCCCCCTCGCCGCAAGTTCGATCTAGTGTTGACCTCACCGCCCTATAACATGGGGAAGCAATACGAAGTGAAGCGTAGCATGCAGAGGTACCTCGCGTTCCAAGAAGCCGTTATCGACGCGGTTGTACCTCGCATGAAGAAGAACGGCAGTATCTGCTGGCAGGTGGGTAATTATGCGGAGAACGGCTGTGTAGAACCGCTCGACATTCTCTTGCATCCATTCTTTCGGAAGCACGGTCTGCTATTGCGAAATCGTATAGTCTGGCGTTTCGGCCACGGTCTTCATTGCAGGAGGCGTTTCAGTGGTCGTTACGAAGTCGTAATGTGGTATACTCTATCTGACGAATACACATTTAACCTGGATGCAGTGCGGATTCCCAGCAAGTACCCTGGGAAACGCACCGCTGCCGGACATTACACAGGAAACCCGCGTGGAAAGAACCCTGAGGACGTATGGGACATACCCAACGTTGTTGGCAATCATAGAGAGAAGACTTTTCACCCGTGCCAGTTTCCGGTCGGTTTAGCGGAGCGACTCATTCTGGCTCTCACCAATCCAAGGTCGCTCGTATTCGATCCTTTCTGCGGCGTTGGATCGACCGGGGTCGCTGCGGCTATACACAAGCGACGATTCCTAGGGGCCGATGCAGAGGAAGCATATCTTGGTGTCGCTGCTGAGAGAATCAACCGTGCCCTGCGAGGGCATGTTGATTATCGGCCCCACGATCAGCCGATCTACGACCACACCCAGTCACGGCTTTCGATCCACCCAAGCGGTACTCCAACTCATCAGGCACGCGGTGCCTAGACTACTTCTTCCGCACCGTCTTCGCTTCGATCTCGGTCTTCAGCTTCGCGATCGTCGCGGCTACGGGCACGGCGCCTAGGTCGCCGTCGATCCGGTCGCGGACGGCCACCGTCTCGCTCTCCTGCTCGCGGCCGCCGATGACCAGCATGTAGGGACAGAGGTCGAGTTGCGCCTGCCGAATCTTCGCGCCGATCTTCTCCGGCCGGTAGTCGCCCGAGACGCGCAAGCCCGCCTCGCGCAACCGCTGCTCGACACCCCGGGCGTAGTCCTCGAACTTCTGGCTCACCACCAGCACGCGCACTTGCTCCGGAGCGAGCCACAAGGGGAACGCGCCGGCGAAGTGTTCGATCAGCATCCCCACGAAACGCTCCAGCGAGCCGAACGGCGCGCGGTGGATCATCACCGGCTGATGCGGCTGGTTGTCCGCCCCGATATACTCCAGCCCAAACCGCTCGGGCGAGGGCAGATTGTAGTCGAGCTGCACGGTGCCAAGCTGCCATTCGCGGCCAATCACGTCGTTCACGACGAAGTCGGCCTTGGGGCCGTAGAACGCCGCCTCGCCCAATTCGATCTGCGCCTCGGGCAAGCCCGGCATCTCCTCGCAAACCCGCTTCAGCGCCGCCTCGGCCCGATCCCAGTTCTCCGGCTTGCCGACGTACTTGTCGCTCGCCGGGTCGCGGAAGCTCAGCCGCACGCGGTAGTCCTCGAGCCCCAGCGTTTGCAGCACGAACTGGGTCATCTCCAGGCAGCCACGAAACTCGTCGGGCACCTGCTCCTCGGTGCAGAAGATGTGGGCGTCGTCCTGGGTGAAGCCGCGTACGCGGGTCATGCCGCTCAGCTCGCCCGACTGCTCGTAGCGATGCACGGTGCCCAACTCGGCCAGCCGCAGCGGCAGGTCGCGATAGCTCCGCGGCTGCGACTGATAGACCTTGATGTGGTGTGGACAGTTCATCGGGCGGAGCAGATAGCGTTCGTCCTCCTCCAGCTCGACCGGCGGGAATTGGCTCTCCTTGTAATACGGATAATGGCCCGAGGTCTCGTACAGCTCCACCCGCCCAATCACCGGGGTGTAGATGGGCTGATAGCCGCGGCGGAGCAGTTCCGCATAGATGAACGATTCCAGTTCGCGGCGGACGGTGGCCCCCTTGGGCAGCCACATCACCAGGCCGGAGCCGACCTGCGGGTCGATCATGAACAGCTCGAGTTGCTTGCCCAGCACGCGATGGTCGCGTTTTCGAGCTTCCTCCAGCCGCATGAGGTAATCGTCCAGGTCCTTCTGCTTGAACCAGGCGGTGCCGTAGAGCCGTTGGAGTTGTTCGCGTTGGGCGTCGCCCTTCCAGTAGGCCCCGGCCACCGAGAGCAGCTTCATCGCGCCGATTTTCCGCGGCGAGGGGACATGCGGCCCGCGGCAAAGGTCGATGAACTCGCCCTGGCGATAGAACGAGACGGTTGGCTCGTCGGCCAGACCTTCCTCGATGTGCTCCACCTTGAGTTGCTGGCCCAGGTCGCGGCAGATTTCCACGGCCTCGTCGCGCGGCTTGACCACCCGCTCGAACGGCTCGTCCTCCTTGATAATCCGCCGCATCTCCTCCTCGATGCGGGGGAAATCCTCCTCGGAGATGGGCTGCTCGCCGCGGATGTCGTAATAGAAACCGTTCTCCACGTTCGGCCCGAACGCCAACTGCACGCCGGGAAACAGCCGCATCACCGCACGAGCCATCACGTGGGCACACGAGTGGCGTAAGACGTCGAGGGCCTCCTCGTCGCGATCGGTCAACAGGCGCAACTCGACCGGCCCGTCGTCCGACTCGGGCAGCGGTTCGTGGGCGCTGCGCGTCTGGCCGTCGACCACGGCGGCCACGGTGGCCTTCGCCAGCCGCTTGCCGATCGACTCGGCCACCTCCAGCGGGGTGACCGGATGGGGGAAGTCGAGCTGGTTACCGTCGGGGAGTTTGACTGTGGGCATGATTGGTATCTGCTAGGGTGGAAGAGTCGCCCCCGGCCGAGGCGACTCGTGGTCTTCTTATGGAAAGCGTGCTCTTCAGAGCAGTTTCTGGAATACGCGAACTGCCTGCTTTTCGCCGATTCCGGGTATGTGTGGCATTTCAGACAGTCACCGTTTCTTCGCTGACGCTAAAGGCGGTCGCTTCATCTTCTCCCGCGGCGAGCCACTCGCGAATCGCATCGCGGATGTTCTGCAGCGCCTCTTCGCGGGTCTTCCCTTGGCTGTGACATCCCCGCAACGCCGGGCAGGAGACGGCGAACCCCTCCTCGCTTTCGATCAGTACGACGCGGTAGTCCATGAGGATATCTCCGGTCCAGATACAAACACGTTCAACACGCTCAACGCTTCAACGACCCGGTTCATGTTATCCGCTGAGCAGTGCTCCGACAAGATTCGACCCTTCCATCTGAGCCGGTTGCGCTGTTCCGAAGTTGTTTGTTGGGGTGTGTTTGGGACGCGGTTGAAAACGGGTTCCCCGCAGGGGCGTTGATAACTCTCGGGAAAGAGCGTGGTCGTGGTTGGCGAGGAGCTGTTTTTCGTGATTTTTCGACCACGGACCGGGCTTGGCGAGGAGTAGTTGCGATCTTATGCTGATGCCATCCTCGCGGTCCCTTCAACCACGCACGGAGGCTCAGCAGCATGCGAATCCAAGCCGCGCGACAAACAACTCCGCCTGCGATTCGTCGCTTAGCCGCCAGCGGGCGTCGAATCCTAAAGGTACCCGACCGCTGCCGCCGCCGCTTCTGACTGCGGCGTCAAGGCGTGGCGGTCGCCGCTGCTTGGCTTGGGCCCTAAGGAGCGATCGGCCGGCGCACTGCAACTATCACCCACACCGCCCGCCGCCCACATCGCAACCGGCTCGGTGTAGAGGGTGGTGTTGGCGTAATCGCTGGAGCCGTCGGCGTCGGCGGAAAAGATGAAGTACGCCCGGGAGGACTCGAACCCCCAACCCTCGGTTCCGAAGACCGATGCTCTATCCAATTGAGCTACGGGCGCTGACCGTTTTTCCCCGCGGACATGGGTCCAGTTTCGCGGCCCCCCACTGGCCGCCCTGGCAACT
>Ga0180435_10000245_pt1 | contig 56066 bp, 49 predicted proteins | sample SS_ome_3_FD_132467 | JGI IMG/M metagenome (GOLD analysis project Ga0180435, IMG submission 132467) | Hypersaline lake sediment archaeal communities from the Salton Sea, California, USA - SS_3_S_1 metaG | ecosystem: Environmental > Aquatic > Non-marine Saline and Alkaline > Hypersaline >... | reverse complement strand
GTGACCTTCGCGAGGTGATTTCCCTGTTGAAGCGGACGCGTTTCTTTGTGGGGAATGATTCCGGCCTGACGCATCTGGCCGCCTACCTGGGAGTTCCCACCATTGCCTTGTTTGGTTCGTCCAGTCCGTCTCGATGGGCCCCGGTGGGCGATCACGTGACCGTGCTGAGAGGTGCGGTGAATTGCGAGCCCTGTTTTGAAACCGCATCCCGGAATTGTGACGATCCAAGATGTCTGACAGGGATATCAACGGAAATGGTCCTTGCGGCCCTGGAAGGGGGGCATTCAGGTAGTGAATAAACAGGGTGTCGATCCCGCTTTTCTGTTGACCGATAGCTTACGGGATTATTAGTGTTGTATATATCTTGCCATACCTTATTGTGTAACTCTAGGATTAAGGGGGTGATGAAATGGTGAGCCCGGTTTTGGAAGAAGATCACCGGCCGTGGGGATACTATCAGGTATATGCGGACGAACCGGACCACAAGGTCAAGCGAATCGTGGTCTATCCGGGTAAGCGGTTGAGCCTACAGCGTCATCAACGACGGGCGGAGCACTGGTATATCCTGTCCGGCCGGGCGGTGGTGACTCGGGGAGACGAGGCGATTACCCTGACCGCTGAACAATCCATAGATATTCCCAGGGGGGCGATACATCGTATTGAAAACTCCGGTGGCGAAGAGGTGGCCTTTATCGAGATACAAACGGGAGACTACTTCGGCGAAGACGACATTGAGCGTCTGGCGGATGATTTCGGGAGAAAATAAGGATCTGGCGGGAATTCCGGTCCATTGGAAAAGGAACACGGGTCGTTTGGGAGTGTAAGCCTATGGATATCAATACATCCGATTCGGATCTGGTCGTCGTGATCATGGCGGGAGGGGTTGGGACGCGATTCTGGCCTGTCAGCACAGCCCGTCGGCCGAAACAGTTTCTCCGTCTTTTCGGGGATCGAAGCCTTTTGCAAATGAGTTATGACCGGGTGAGCGGTCTCGTACCCCCGGATCGTATCCTGGTTCTGACCAATGAGGCCTTTGTCCCCGAGGTCCGAGAGCAGCTGCCCGAGATTCCTGGTGACAATGTGATCGGAGAGCCGATGCGGCGGGACACTGCCGCGGCTGTAACTCTTGCTGGGATTTTGTGCCGAAACCGTTTTGGAAATCCCGTCATGGCGATTCTTACGGCGGATCACATGATTGAGCCGCTGCCGCTGTTTCATAAAACACTGCTTTCGGCGGTCAACGGGGCGATAAAGCAAAACGGGCTTTATACCTTTGGCATTTCGCCCGCCTATCCGGCTACGGGGTACGGGTACCTGGAGCGGGGCGAAAGAGTCGTTGAAGATGACGGAATTGAACACTTTCAACTTTTACGATTCAAAGAAAAGCCGGACCGGGCCACCGCCCGATCGTATATAGAATCGGGAAGGTTTTATTGGAATTCGGGGATGTTCGTTTGGCAAACCGATGTCATTATGGCGGCACTCAAAGAACACTTGCCGGATCATGTCGAGCAAATTGCCGCTGCTTGCGCGCATGATGGTACCGAGGACTGGTCACAGGCCCTACGAGCGGCATTTGAACCGTTGCCGCGCATATCCATCGACTTCGGGGTGATGGAAAAGGCGCCGCATGTATACTGTGTTGCGTCAAGGTTTTCATGGGATGATGTGGGGGGCTGGCTTTCCTTGCGCAAGTACATGTCGGCAGATGAAACGGGTAACCGTTGTTTCGGCTGGACCCAAAGCCTTGATTCGGCCAACAACCTTATTTTTTCTGAAGACTCCAAAGAGGTCGTTGCCCTGGTGGGTGTTGAGGATCTTGTGGTGGTCCGATCTAAAAACGCCACCCTCGTGGTTCACAAAGATCGAACCGAGGAGGTCAAGAAACTGGTCGAACAAATGGAAAAAACCGATTCCTGACCGCAGCGAAACCGCGACTTTCGCACCGGTGGGACAAAGCGGTCGGCCGATCCGGCCCGGTTAAGACTGTTTCCCCGCGGCGCCGGCTATTTTTTCCCGGTAGGCCTCGAGGGCTTCTTCCTTGAGGTTGACTTTGTCGGCACCGAACAGTGCGCTTTGTAACCAATCAAAACCGAATGTCAGCCTCGCAACTTCATCGTTTTGGATTCTTTCCAGCGTATCTGTGTCAATATCATATTTTTGGAGAAAGCTGCTTTCGAAAATAAACCGCTTGAGGCGGTCAACATTCGTACTGACCATGAAGAACATGCCCTTGCTTTGCTCACTGAGTTCCGCTTCGAACCCGAATGATTTCTTCCGGAGCATAAGCTCCATCCACCCTTTGTTGATCTCGTCATAGGGTTCCACCCCTTGATCGCGCCGCCATTCGGCGACGGTCCATTCTTTGTCCGACTCGAAGCCGAAACAGTGGGCTTCCCGCACCATGAAATAAAAATCTTCCCCGGTGGGCTGAATTTCCTGTTCCCGGAACGCCGCCGTACCCAGGGGATAGTAGCGACAGGAAAGGGGCCGATCCTCATAGATAGCGCACCCCTCGGGGGTAATAAACGGGCAACTTTGGTTTTCGTCATCGAGCATCTTCAGTGTGGCGACGGGCAGCTTCGTTCGGGACAACATCTCGGGCTTGGTATATATGGCCAGAAACTGGTCGCTGGTGAGCCCCAGTCTGTTTTTCATCCGAATAATGTCGTAAGGTGTCAAAATAATATTTATGGCGCTGCAACAATGGGTGTAACATTTCATTCCTTTGTTGCAAGCGAAGGTGAATTTACTATCCAATTGATACTTTCTCGCTTCAATGCCGTCTTGGCCGGTATTGCAGTGGTCAGCCATTGTTTATCCTTTCTGCTCGCTGATATGGTCTGCTCGCTGATATGATTTGAATCGATAATGTCCTCAGTATTACCATGCAGCAGGTGACTGTCAATGCCTATTTGACGCCCCAAGTTGACATTTGACGCCGGGGCATTATGTTTTGGTAACTGTAAACAAATAAACGGAGGTTAGTATGACGGTTATAACGAAACAAGATGTGTATGACAGGATCATGGATCAGGAAAAGCCCGCGTGCCCTCACTGCGGCCAGATGATGGTCATTTGGGAATGTCCCCCGGTGACTTTTTCGGATGGTTTGGGATGGGGAACGCCTTACCTTTACGTATGTTTCAATGACGAGTGCCCCCTTTATTTAAACGGCTGGAAAAGCATTATGGAAAACTATGCCACCCATGCGTCGTATCGGTGTATATGTGACCCCACATCTGACACCTTGACAATGGATTGTATGCCCGTATTCAGTTCAGCGGGGGGGCGGGGGTCTATTGTAGATGAAGAATTCGAGGCCGCGGAAAGGGCCAGAATAGAGGCTCGGGACGAAGGGCTTGAAGAGCTTGAAAGCCTTTTCGGCAGGGGAGATGCAGATTCGATTCTCCAGATTCTCTTGGCCGATGATGGGGTAACGGAGGTGTTGTCCAGGGCCGAGGAACTCATCGGGCAAATTGGCGAATTGGACGTCATTGAACCCATCCGCAGTAGTGAATTTCACGATGATATGGTGAGAGAAAAGATCGACGGGGCCATCGAGAGCATCCACGAACGAAACCATACCAAGGAGTGTCCCTTTTGTGCCGAAATCATCAAAGCACGGGCCGTGGTCTGTAAGCACTGTGGGAAAGACTTGTAATAGTCAATTAACCTATTCTAACGGGAGAGTAGACGCCCCGCTTTGTTGGCGGGGCATTTTTATGATCTTAGATTTCTTTGGACGTTCACATTCATCTGATCGTAGGAACGGAAGATAATCTTTTCTCTTTCCAGCTTGGCTTCCGGATAAGGCTGAAGGACCATGTCGGACAAACGTGCGAGAGCGTCTTGCTTAGCGGGTATGGCTGCTATACCTTGATCCAGCAGTGTTCCCGTAACCGAGTCCAAGATTTCCGCGTCCTTTCCGTTTGTTATCACGGAAATAGGGATTTGATAGGTGTCCAGCAGTCTGGCTGCAGCCAAGGTTTCCCGGTGTCGGGACCCCAAAGATCCCGGGGCCAATTTAATGACCATGAATCGTGTCCCATTGACCTGAACTACCATATCGACCTCGGAACAAAAGCGTTCTTCGCCGAGAGTAAAGGCTATCTCGGCGTCTACCTCGATGTCTTCTCTTTGGTAGCCCTTTTCTTCTACCAGAAACCGTTCAACAATCTGGCGATGTTCTTCCACGCCGACATTGGGCACTTTCTTGCCCGTGACGAAGTCAACAATCGTTTCGTCTGTCCCGGACGCGTTTTTCATTTACTGCCTCCCGCTGTATCCAGACCGGATTGGTTTGAAGGGTTGAGTTCTTCTTTCAATAAACAACAAGCAATCTTGTACTTTGGTTTTCCATGCTTGTCGTAATCGATGTTTCCCGGTTGTATCAGCTTATTCATCACACAGCCTTCCGGGATGGACAGGTCAAACAGATCCTTCTCGTTTATCGGTGGCCTGGGCACCAGTGCGTTCCTTCCCATGTCGTACGAGTGGAGTGGAAAGTCCTCACAAAGGGGGCATTGGTAAATCCGTCCGTTGGGAAACACGAAATAGTTCTCCGCTACGCGACCGGCGCATTCGAACGGTTCTTTCTTGTTCAAAAAGACTTTAGGGTAGGTCGTGTGGATGCCCATCCCCGCCGCTCGGGCGGCAAGTTGTGGGACTGTCGCCGCCCATCGCTTCCGGGTGATCTGTCCCTGTTCCTTTTTGTTTGTCGCCAATCGCCCCCTGATTCCTGCGACCTGTATGAACAACCGTTGAATGCCCAGTGCTTTCAACAGCCGGGGCATATGCTTTAGGTCGTCTATATTCCACTGGCTCACCGTGTAGATCACGCTGAGATTGAACCCTTTTTCAAGTGCTTGTTCGATGCCCGCCACGCAGGTGTTATAAGAGCCTTCTCCCCGAATGTAGTCGTTAACTTGGCTGCAAGCGCCGTCCAGGCCGACGCTGAAGTAGTCCACGGTGTCAGGGGTCGCCCGCTTGAGGATATCATTAAAAAAGAAACCGTTTGTATCTACGGTAATCGATGCGTATCCCATTTTCCGTGCCGATTCGGCGAGAGAGGAAAGGTCGGGGTGTAAAGTGGGTTCACCACCGATGAAGATTAGATTGGTTTTCTTGTGGGGATGTGCCAAGAGGTTTAGCCAGTCACGTATGGTCTCCGTGGGCAATGTCTGGGTGCCGTGTTGTTTCGGGTTGACGTAACAGTGCTTGCATCGCAAATTACACCGTGTCAGTATATGGAAAAATACGTTCCGGGCGTTCTTTTGAAAGGCAACGGTTTTTTCCATCAAGACGCTCTATCTGGTTCTGCAAGTTGGGGTGTCAAACGTATTAATGTCGGGAATCACGTCTTGTCCGTGCGTTGCCGCGGCCGCCGGATCGCAATCGGGATTCTCCCGACTAACTCTACAATGCTGAAATCTTTACCACTCACGGGATGAACACGCAATGAAATATATCAATGAGCAGGACAGAGCCGCTGTCCTTGCTCAAGTGCTGGAGAGGGGAGAGACGTTTTCCTTTGGGTGTCATGACGGTTTGTCATGTTTCACCCGGTGTTGTCGCAATCTGAACCTGTTTTTGTATCCTTACGATGTGTTGCGGTTGAAAAATGGCCTGCAGATATCTTCGGGGGATTTTCTGGACAGGTATACGGACATGGTCATGCGAGAGGGTAATAACTTCCCCGACGTCTTGTTGCGCATGTCGGATAATGCGGAAAACACGTGTCCCTTTTTGACGGACTCGGGTTGCATCGTATATGCGGATCGTCCCGATACCTGTCGCACTTTTCCCTTGGAACAGGGGATCGTTTTTCGGGGGTCTCCGGGAAAGGCCTCAGACGTTTATGCATTTAAGCCGCCCGATTTTTGCCTGGGGCAATATGAGCCTAAGGTGTGGACGACGGAAAGCTGGGCAAAAGATCAAGGGGCCGTCACCTATCATGAGATGACCGCGCGATGGTCTGAGGTAAAGGCGTTGTTTCAGTCAGATCCCTGGGGTGCGGAAGGGCCTACCGGAGCCAAGGCAAAGATGGCCTTGATGGCGACCTACAACCTGGACCGGTTTCAGGAGTTTGTGTTTCACAGCACCTTTTTAAAGCGGTACAAGGTAAAAAAGGAAATCCTAAAAAAGATCCGCGCCAATGAGGAAAGCCTGTTGAAGTTCGGCCTGGAGTGGGTAAAACTCTTTCTGTGGGGAATCAAGAGTCGGCATATTCAGCTTCGATGACAGGCTTGTAGTGATCACCCGGAGCGATAATGGGTGGTTCCAGACAGGCTGCTAGGGTTCACCTAAGACCTGTTGTGCCAGCGGACTCTGTGTGAGATAGCTGTTATCGGAGTTGGAGAAGAAGACTTTAAAAAGTTCGAGGCTTTTTTCCCTGAGAATTCCCGGTACCACCTTGATATTCAGGTCACGGTAAAAAGGCTTGAGAGACCTTAAGTTCAGCGTGGTCGCCCCGCCGAAAGTGTCTTCATAAGCATAGACGATAGTGGTGATGCCGTTGATAATGAGTGCCGAAAAACACATCAAACACGGTTCGAGGGTGGTAAAAAAGCATGTTTCACTTCTTTTTACTTCAGGCCCCATATCAACCAATCGCCTCAGGGCGCGCATCTCCGCGTGATCCAACTCATTGCGACTTTCCGGCTTACTGTTTGTCCGCGACTCCCGGGCGAGTATTCTCTGATTACCGGAGACCACACAACCAACGGGGAACTCTCCCTCGTTGAGTGCATGTTCGGCCGCTTCAAGGGCGCTTTTCATGAACCGTTCGTAGTCCATCTTAATCGACCATCCTCCTTGACAGAGCGTCCTCATGGGCCGTTGAGTTGAAGTCAGATCATTTCCCCACCATCTGCCTCTGTCTCCTACCCGAAATCTACACTGAGGTCAATCTGCTTTACAGGTTGGCCGGGTTGTGGCATATAGGAAAGGTTGCTCATGCCGGAATGAAGGACGTTTACCCAAAATGAGTATTGCCAAAGCCGCCGTGGACAAGTTGTCGCCGTTTCAAAGGGGGGGACGGGTGCGTCGTGAAAGAGAACGTTGGGAAAGGGAGTACCTGTCTCCTTGTGCGTGCTTGAGCGAGGCTTCTAGAGGCAGAAAGGTTTTCGAGGAACCCTGTGCGTTTAGAACGGAATTTCACAAAGATCGGGATCGTATTGTCTATTCCAATGCCTTTAGGCGATTGAAGCACAAAACCCAGGTTTTCTTGTCGCCTCTGGGGGATCACTATCGGACCCGATTGACCCATACGCTGGAGGTCTCTGAGATTGCCCGGACCATCGTTCGGGCATTGAAGCTTAACGAAGATTTGACGGAGGCCATTGCCCTGGGCCACGATCTTGGCCATACCCCGTTCGGACACGGGGGCGAAGTGGTTTTGCAGGAGATCTACCAAGGCGACTTTTCCCATCGTGAACAAAGTGTTCGGGTCGTCGAGGTACTGGAAAAACACGGCAAGGGCCTGAACCTGACCTTCGAGGTGCGGGACGGTATTTTAAGGCATTCCAAGGGATATGGAGCAGTTATGCCTGAGGATTCAAATGAAATGCCGGCGACCGTTGAGGGGTGTGCGGTACGATTCGCTGATATCATGGCCTATTTGAATCATGACCTAGACGATGCCATCCGGAGCCGGGTCGTGAGCCGGGACCAAATCCCCCAACAATGCATCGATGTGCTGGGTGAATCCCATTCTGAGAGAATTCGGACGATGATCGGCGACCTGGTGCAATCGAGTCTTTTTGAAAACGGCGAGGTACATCTGGCCATGAGTCGGGATGTCTCTGCCGCCATGGCGGAACTCAGGAATTTTCTCTACAACAAGGTCTATCGGTCCGACCAGGTTCACAGCGAATTTGTGAAGGCGAAAAAGATTATTTCCGAGCTCTATTACTACATGTTGGAAAACCATGCGGTGTTTGAAAAAGAACTGGCGAAAATGGAAATGGGCGGATTCTCCAAGGAGACCCCGAAGGAGCGACAAGTGTGTGATTTCATTGCCAGCATAACGGACCGATATGCCCTCAATCTTTACGAAGAGATATTTTTCCCGACGCCCGTGGTTTGATGAGGAATGCATTATGAATACGTCTGAATTTATCCCCTACGAAGAAGCGAGGCGGATCGTATCGGAAGTCGTGGAAATGGAACACCCTCACGAAGATGGCCGGCGCATCTTTAATGTCTATAACCATCGGGGCGACGCCATTTGCTGGTTTTATGCCGACGAGGTGGAGGCAGAAGTAGATGCAGCCGAATTCGACGACATCCAGGAGCATCTCCTGCATTTCATCCCTGCGTGGGCGGTGTGATTGAGTGGATGGGCACTAGTTTAATTCGGCCCTGGGGTAAAACTTGTTGCACAAGCGTGCCTATTTCTGGAGGACGTATTATGGTAGGGCCCCAGGGCCGAAAGCCTCTTTCAACAAAACCCTATCATATAGGCATGCTTAGCAGGTCTTTTTTGCCGTGTCAAGCATATATTGTAGATTAGTAAAAAAAAAGCGCAATATATTGTGTTTTTTTGTTGATGGATCGAACTACACTACCCCTTTCGGTAATGGTTCCGAATATTCACCGCCCAGCATATAGCCGCCATCGATTCGAAGGATGGCCCCCGTCATGAACGGAGCGTCTTTTAGTATAAACAACACCGCCTTCACCACGTCCTCAATGCTTCCCACGCGTCTCAATAGAGTATGCTCGATGATTTCATTGCGTTGAGATTCCGATAGGAGCCCCCATCCCCGGGTGCCGGGGCCGTGGCGGGTTTCAAAGATCCCCAGCATCAATTCGTTGACCCGGACGCTTGGTGCGGCTTCTCTCGCCCAGGTTTCCGTAAAAGAGGATACGGCCCGATTGGCTGCAGCGTACCCGTCGTTAAAGATCCTGCCCGCCGGTCCGGTCCGTCCCACCAGGCCCGCTATGGATGAGATATTGATTACTGTCCCGTTTTCGGACGCCTTCAGGTAAGGCAGGCAAGCCGTGTATACCCACCATTTTGCCCTGAGGGTGGTACTCATCTCGAGATCCCACTGCTCTTTCACATACGGCCCATGCACAACAGGCCATCCCCCTCTTTCGATGTTATTGATGAGGATGTCTATTCCGCCGAAGCGGTTCGAGACCGATTCGACGACATCGGCAATGGTGTCTGTGTTGCGAAGATCGGTTTTGATTATCAGGGGAGCGGTTCCCGTCTCTTCAAAATCCCGCTCCAGGTCCGGCAATGCCTCTTCCCAGTCGTAGTAGGTGAGTGCTATTCGCACACCCTCCCGGGCCAGTGTCAGGGCGATCCCCTTCCCGATACCCTTAATCGCTCCCAGTACCAAGGCCACCTTGCCGTTGAGTTCCATCTCTCTGTATCCCCCTCTGGAGCCGTCATCCGAGTTGTTTTTCGGCCCAGAAGTCGAGGTCTGTGTCTCCAAACAACCGTTGCTTGATCCAGGCAATGCCAAAACGCATCAGGGCCACTTCATCCCTTAGAACCTGTTCAACCGAATCCACTCTCGGGGATGACTGCTCCAGCAACTGCTCGTCGAGCACGAAATCATGAAATCGATCCACGTCGTAACAGGCCATGCGGAAAAGGTCGTCTTCCTCGGGAGTGAATCCTCCTCGTCTGTTACGGTTGTTCAAAGAGATGACCTCCATCATGAGGTCGTTCATATCGTAATAGATATCAAGGCCCTGGTTTTTCTTCCATTCCGCCAGGGTCCACTCCGTTTGTTCATCAAAGCCCAGGCAATGGGGTTCCCGGATGAGGAAAAAAGATTCCGTGCAAGTGCTTTCGCCCCGCTTCTTGGAAGCCATCCGTCCCAACGGATAGGTGCGGCACGCGCCCGGACGGTCTTCGTACACGGTACATCCCCGGGGACTCACAAATGGGCACTCACGCCGGTTTTCTTCCGGCATGCGCAAAGAAACCACCGGGAGTCCGCTGCGGGGCCCCGTATGGCATTCGGTGTATCTGTCGAGAAACTGTTGGGAGGACACCCCCAGGTTGTTTTTGAGGCGCAATATATCGTAAGGGGTTAAATACTGATTTAAATCTCTACAGCAGGCGTTGAAACAGGCAATGTCGGGATGGCAGGCAAAGCAAAATGTTTGGTTTGGATGAAGTCGCTCAAATGACATAATCCTACCTCGAAATAGGTTGCGAATAGGTCCGGTTTTTTTGCTACCTGTAGCACTCCCCCAAACGGATGGTCAACGAAAAGCAATACTCTAACGGCTTTTTACGACGCCATTAAAGATGGCGTCTTGGGTGATGGACGAGTCGGAGATTTATTGGTTGCATGTCTTCTACAACTGTCCCTTATCTCTGAAAAAGACCTTGACAAGACCGCGCTAGGGTGATACTGAAAGGTAGTTCGCTGGAGGGCTCTATAATACACTGAAATTTCAAGCAAAACCTTTCCGGCAGGTTGCGGAGGGGAGACAACGGGGAATTTCGTTTGCCCTATGGCACAAGTCATATATTAATGTCTATCTGCGCCGGTCATGCCGGCAGAGTATTGTGTTAGGTTTGGCCACACGGTATCTTAATCGCTTTGTTCGATTCACCGGTTGAGAGAGTGCATATCGTAACCAACGAAACTTTAGATTGTATGAGCAGACTTTCGGGTAAGGGCCTTTCGTTGGCGATACCGTGCAGTCAAGCTGTCAGACCACATTTTATGGTCGTTGATCTTGGTTCGTAGTATTAACTGAAAGGGGGGATGTGAAGATTAGGTGTTTGTTCACTGGGGATCGGGCATGCAGATACGCATGGGGTCCTCGTTATGGTTAGTTTAAAATAATTACTTAGGAGGTAAATCAATGCCAAGTTTTGTCATTCAAGAAAAGTGTGATGGCTGCAAGGGCGGCGAAAAGACGGCCTGCATGTACATCTGCCCCAATGACTTGATGGTCTTGAATACAGAGACGATGAAGGCCTATAACCAAGAGCCGGATCAGTGCTGGGAATGTTTTTCCTGTGTGAAGATCTGTCCGACTCAAGCCATCGAGGTCCGGGGGTATTCCGACTTTGTGCCGTTGGGTTCGAGTGTCATGCCCATGAGGGGGTCTGAGGACATTATGTGGACCTGCAAGTTCAGAAACGGCCTGGTTAAACGCTTCAAGTTCCCCATCCGGACAACCGCCGAGGGGGAGGCCAATGGCTATGAAGACCTGAAAGGCAACGATCTGAACAGCAACCTATTGTCTACCGAGGAAGCTGACGGCAAGGCCATGCCTACGCCTCAGGTCTAAGACGACGTTGGTGTGGGAGGTTTGGATCCAAGGAAGGAATAAACTATTAAGGAGGTACGAATATGGCATTACCGAATAAACCTAATGCAGAACTTCTCGCGGTAAGAGACCCCGAGGTTGAAGAGCGAGACGTCGATATTTTGATCGTCGGCGGCGGTATGGCGGCCTGCGGATCCGCTTTTGAGATAAAGAAATGGTCCGGCGACAAGTCGGTCCTTCTCGTGGACAAGGCAGCCTTGGAGCGAAGTGGTGCCGTGGCTCAGGGTCTTTCGGCCATCAATACGTATATCGGCGAAAATGCCCCTGAAGACTATGTCCGGATGGTAAGAAATGACCTCATGGGTATTACCCGGGACGATTTGGTTTACGATGTGGGTCGCCATGTGGACGATTCGGTCCATTTGTTCGAGGAATGGGGATTGCCGGTATGGAAAAAGGACGCAGAAGGCAAGAACCTTAATGGCGCCAAGGGTCTGGAGATGGGTAGCTTGAAGGAAGGAGCTCAGCCCGTCCGTACAGGCAAATGGCAGATCATGATCAACGGTGAATCCTATAAGTGCATCGTAGCTGAGGCTGCCAAAAAGGCTATTGGCGAAGAAAACATCCTGGAAAGGGTATTTATCGTCAAGCTCCTTTTGGATGCCAATAAAGAGAACACGATAGCCGGTGCAGTGGGCTTCAGTGTTCGGGAAAACAAAGTATATGTGATTAAGTGCAAGACGATGATGGTTGCATGCGGTGGTGCCGTGAATATTTACATGCCGCGTGCCCAGGGTGAAGGTAAAGGCCGTGCCTGGTATCCGGTATGGAACTCCGGCTCTACCTATGCAATGGCTGCCCAAGTGGGTGCTGAGCTGACCATGTTTGAAAACCGCTTCACTCCCGCACGATTCAAGGACGGGTATGGTCCTGTGGGTGCCTGGTTCCTGCTCTTTAAGGCCAAGGCCCTGAACGGATTGGGTGAGTCTTTTGCCGGAAGTGACTTTGCAAAGGCCGAGTTGAATAAACATGCGCCGTACGGACTGGCCGCAGTGACGCCGACCTGCTTGAGAAACCACCTCATGCTGGCGGAAATGAAAGGAGGTCGCGGCCCCATCCTGATGGATACCGTGACGGCATTGGCTGAACTGGGCAAGACCATGGACAAGAAGGAACTCAAACACCTCGAGTCCGAGGCGTGGGAAGACTTCTTGGATATGACTTGCGGGCAGGCCAACCTGTGGTGTGCACAGAACGTCGAACCGGAAAAGAAGAACTCCGAGATCATGCCCACCGAACCGTATCTGCTCGGTTCCCATTCTGGTTGCTGTGGTATCTGGGTAAGCGGTCCGGAAGAGGACTGGGTTCCCGACCACTACAAGTGGGGCTACAATCGGATGACCACGGTAAACGGTCTCTTCACTTCCGGTGATGGTGTGGGCGCTTCCGGACACAAGTTCTCTTCGGGATCTCACGCCGAAGGCCGAATCGCCGCCAAGGCCATGTGCAAGTATGTGACCGACAACCCCGACTTTACGCCGACGTTGAAGGAAAGCACTCAAGAGTTGGTTGACTTGACCTACAAGCCGGTGAGGTTGTTCTTGGACAACTACGAGTACAGCACCCACGTCGACTTCCATCCTGAGTACGTAAAGCCGGACGGCTTCGCCATGCGGCTGATGAAGGCGACCAACGAGTATGGTGGCGGTTGGATGACCTATTATCAAACCAGTGACAAATCACTCGAGATCCTGCAGGAAATGTTCAACGACATGCATGAAGATGCAGAGAAACTGGCAGCAGGGGATCTGCACGAGTTGATGCGATGCTGGGAGATGAGGCATCGGCTCTGGACAGTCGAGTCCCATTGCCGCCACATCTACTTCCGAAAGGAGTCCCGCTATCCGGGCTTCTATTACAAGGCGGATTATCCGGGAACCGATGATGAGAACTGGTTCTGCTTCACCAACTCCCATTACGATCCGGCTGCCGGAAAATGGGAAATGAAGAAGGTTGACTACGTCAAGATTATTCCTGACGCCTAGCCATTGTATGTGCTTGAACACCGAGACTCCAGGTGCCGCTGTTGCGGCACCTGGAGATTTTTTTAATTTTGCTTCCCGTTAACAGGCGTTTTTTGCCACCAAGACACAAAGACACAAAGGAAGAAGATATGTCCCGCAGTTGTATCTGCCGGTGAATGGGAAAGATTGTGTTTTGGTGCCTTTGTGGCGTCCTGAGTACGTCCTAAGGGCTCACGCAAAAATAATTTCATAGAATTGGCGCTCAGATTTGGTTCGGATTTGGCCGATCCGATTGAACAAAACCGCAGTAATAGCAGGCTATTTCGAGGATTTTGCGAATGAGGCATCGGTCAAAGATGGGCTGAAGCTGAGATGGCAAAATGTGGAATTGTTTTTGCGTGAGCCCTAAGCAGACGAAGACTTAGCAAACAATGGCAGAAACGTTGCTGAAATAGATTTTGGATGGAGGAAAAGCATGACAGAAGAGCAAAGAGCTGAAGATCAGGGTAAGGCGGGCAGCGTCCTCGTTGTGGGTGGGGGTATTAGTGGATTGACGGCCACCCTCGAAACTGCTGAAGTGGGATACGAGGTCTACCTCGTGGAGCAGAATCCCTACCTGGGTGGCAGAGTGGCTCAATTAAAGCACTACTTTCCAAAACTGTGCCCGCCGACGTGTGGCCTCGAGATCAATTTCAAGAGAATCAAGGACAACCCGAAGATCAAATATTTTACTTTGGCTGAGGTGGAAAGTATATCAGGTGGACCCGGTAATTACGACGTCGCAGTTAAACTCATGCCGCGGTACGTCAACGAAAAATGCACGTGTTGTGGTGAATGTGAAAAGGCCTCCAATACGGAGATTCCCAATGATTTCAATTTTCAGATGGACACCGTCAAAGGGGCCTATCTCCCACATCAGATGAGTTTTCCCATGCGCTACGTACTTTCGCCGAAGATAATCGGTACCGACGATGCCAAGCGATGCGAGGCGGCTTGCAAATATGATGCGATCGACTTGGATATGCAGCCCAAGACGATTAACTTGAAGGTGGGTGCCATCATATGGGCAACCGGATGGAAGCCATACGACGCCTCCAAGATGGACAAACTGGGATTTCAATACGACAATGTCGTGACAAACATGATGCTGGAGCGTTTGGCGGCCATCAATGGGCCGACAGGTGGAAAGATCCTGCGTCCGTCGGACAACAAAGAAGTCACGAGTGTCGCCTTCGTCCAGTGCGCGGGTTCAAGGGACGAGAATCACTTGCCATACTGTTCTTATATTTGCTGTATGGCATCCCTGAAACACGCCACGTATATCAGAGAGCAGTACCCGGACGCCAAGGTATACATATTTTATATCGATGTCAGAGCGCCGGGTCAACGGTATGAGAAGTTCTATAGAAACATTAAGGCTGATGAGAATGTTTTCTTAATCAAGGGCAAGGTCGCCGAGGTCAACGAGGATCCCGACACAAAGAACGTAACGGTCGTTGCTGAAAACGCGGTCACAGGGGAGAAGATAGAGCAAACCGTTGATATGGCCGTGTTGGCGACGGGAATGATGCCCAATACCGCTGAAGTAAAATTGCCCGGTGGGGTCAAGTGTGATCCGGATGGTTTTATCGTTTCCGATTTGTCGCAGGGCGGCATGTTCGCTACAGGTTGTGCGGCAAAACCCCTGGATGTCATTTCTTCCAATCAACATGCCACAGGAGCAGCCCTTAAGGCGATTCAGACTTTGGTCAGCAGCTAGGAGGTAGTCAATGCAAAAGAAAGTGGGTGTATATATTTGTGAAGGTTGTGGCATCGGCGATGTGCTGGACATCGACAAGCTGGACAAAAAGGCTCCGCCGAAGGTGAAGTTTCGAGCCAGACACCCGATTATGTGCAGTCCGGAAGGGGTGGAGCTCATCAAGAAGGACATAGAGAATGACGGCGTAAACACGGTAGTGGTGGCTGCGTGCTCCCGCCGGGTGATGCAAGATGTGTTCACCTTTGGCCCCGAGGTTATCGTAGAGCGGGTCAATTTGCGGGAAGGTGTCGTGTGGAGCCACAGTCCCAAGGAGTCTGCGCCCTCCGCCGAGGGAGAGGAAGGCCCCGCTGTTGACGAGTTTATGCAAGAGATGGCACAGGATTATTTGAGGATGGGGCTTGCGGAAGCGGAGAAGATGAAATTGCCGGAGCCTGTTGAGGAGACGATTGACAGGAAGATTCTCGTCCTGGGCGGCGGCATTACAGGGCTTACGGCTGCTGTGGAGGTGGCCAAGGCCGGTTATGAGGCTACGGTTATCGAAAAGACTCCCACTGTGGGTGGTTTTGCGGCGAAGCTTCGCAAGCAAACGCCTTGGAGTTCACCGTACGAGACACCTCAGACACCGGTAATCAGTGAGGTCATCAAGACGGCGGAAGCCCATCCTAAAGTGACCATTCGCACGGAGACGGAAGTTGCGCGGATTGCCGGACAGCCCGGTCTCTACGACGTAACGTTGAAGCCGGCGGGAACCAAAAGTGTGTGGGACGTGATGTCCAAAGAGGAAGAGGCCGCCATATTGGAAAAGCTGGCCGAAGAAGGCCAGGATGTATCGGCAAGAGAGCCGACCCCGGACGCGCCGGCTACGATTTTGAAGAAGAATCCGGACGCCGAGCGTTTCGGCGCCGTCATCTTGGCGACCGGGTGGAAGCCTTGGGAGCCGAGTGAAACGACGGCGGAAGAACCGGCTGGGGAAGGCCAGGAAGACCAGGTAACGGAAAAAGAAGAGGCGGCGGATGCCGGCGAAGCAGGCCATGTACCCCCGGCCAAACCGGTCAGTGTTGACCATCTGGGCCTGGGCAAGTTGCCTGACGTGGTGACCAATGTGGCTTTTGAGGAGATGGCGGCTCAGGGAAAGATTGCTCGTCCGTCCGACGGCAAGCCGGCCCGAAGTGTCGCCTTCTTGCAATGTCCCGGAAACGGTTCCGATGAGGATTTCCCATACGCCTCGTCAATTATGAGTACCGTAGCGCTCAAGCAGGCCAAGTATGTCAGAGAGGATAATCCGGAAGATGGCAAGGCCTATATATTTTACCAGCATATGCGTACGGCGGGACAAAATGAGTATTTTTACAAGAGCATACAACAGGACGACGGGATTTTCCTCACCAAGGGTGATGTCATAGGGGTTTCCCAAAACGGAGACGGTCTCATCGTAGAGGCCAACGACACACTCTTAGGTGATAATATTAAGGTGAAGGCGGACATGGTCGTTCTGGGAACCGGCATGGTTCCCACAACCAGAGATGAACCGGTCTTGAATCTGGCGTATCGTCAGGGACGGGGATTCCTCGATTTGGATCTCTTCGAAGGTTATGCTGATTCCAATTTCATTTGTTTCCCCTATGAAACGCGGCGGACAGGCATTTATGTCGCCGGTACGGTGCGTCGGGCTCAAGGCATCCAGGAATGTATCGAAGATGCTACGGGTGCTGCTCTGAAGGCCATTCAGTGTCTTGAATCCGCCGATAGGGGGATGTCGGTGCACCCCCGGTGGGGAGACAAGACAGTCCCGGAATTTTTCTTTCAGCGGTGTACCCAATGCAAGCGATGTACAGAGGAGTGTCCTTTCGGCGCACTGGATGACGACGAGAGAGGAACCCCTCTCCCGAATCCCATGAGATGTCGTAGATGTGGCACGTGTATGGGGGCTTGCCCGGAGCGTATTATCAGCTTTTCCAGCTACAGCATCGATTCGATCGGATCTATGGTCAAAGCGATCGAGGTTCCGGAGGAAGACGACGAGAAACTAAGAGTGCTCGTTCTGGCCTGTGAAAATGATGCCTATCCGGCCTTTGATCTATGTGCCATGAATCGAATGGAGTATTCGTCTCTGGTCCGAATTATCCCGGTCAGATGCCTGGGCTCGGTGAATGTGGTGTGGATAAAAGACGCCCTGTCCAAAGGTATTGACGGGGTCTTGTTGATTGGTTGCAAATACGGCGACGATTACCAGTGTCACTTCATTAAGGGTAGTGAGTTGGCCAATGTGCGCATGGACAAAATTGGCGAGGCACTTAAAAGCTTGGCTCTGGAAAAGGAGCGGGTACAACAAATCCAGATCGCCATTGACGAATATGACCAGTTGCCGGCATTGATAAAGAAATTCATGGATACGATAGAAGAGGTTGGCCCCAATCCGTTCAAAGGTTTCTAATAGCGGGAGACGGTCATCTTTAGCTGATAACGGGATGAGGAGGTAAAAAATGGCGGATAGTAATTGGGTGGAACCTGATGTCAAATTTGTAAAACAGCTTCAGGCGATGGGGGGAGATACGCTGAAAAAATGCTATCAGTGTGCCACCTGTTCGGTGGTTTGTCCCATTTCTCCGGAAGAGCAGCCGTTTCCGAGAAAGGAGATGATCGCCGCCCAGTGGGGCCTGAAGGACAGACTTGTCGGAAGTGCAGATATATGGCTATGCCACTATTGCAATGACTGTTCGACCTACTGTCCCAGAGGCGCGAAGCCGGGCGATGTACTCAGTGCGGCCAGGGCTATCAGTGTATCGGAGTTGTCCTGGCCGCGTTTTTTTGGGAGGATCGTGCCGGATGCCAAATACTGGTGGTTACTCATGGCGATTCCGGTCGTTTTGTTCCTGGTCCTTCTTGGGGCCATCGGGCGCTTGGGGATACCGGAGGGAGAAATCGAATTTGCAAAGTTTTTTCCCACTTTATGGATTGACATTGTCTTTGTTCCTTTGGCCGTCATCTGGATACCCATTACCTTCGGCGTGGGAATCAAACGGTTCATGACGTCAATTCATAAGAATGCGGTTGCCACTGGTACGGCCAAGCAAAAGGAGTTGGTGGTTCCGGACTTTTTAAGGAGCCTGGTGTGCGTGATTCCCGGTATCTTAAAGCATACCAAGTTTAACAAGTGCACAGAGAACAAGGACCGGTACGTTCCCCATCTGCTGGTGTTGTTTTCCTTCCTGGGGCTTTTCATCGTGACCAATATCTTTTTCGTGGCGTTATACGTTTTTCATTCGCCCGGACCCTATTCTCAGATAAACCCGGTAAAGATCCTGGCCAATGTAAGCGCCATCGCCCTGATTGTGGGAGCCATCTGGATGATCACGAACCGGACCAAGAAAGCGGATGAAGAGGGGAAGACGGGAAGTTATTTTGATTGGTCCCTTCTGATTCTGGTCCTTTTATTGGGTGTAACGGGGCTGTTGTCCGAGGTGACGCGACTTATTCATCTGCCTGCCGTTGCCTATCCCATGTATTTCATACACTTGGTATTTGTATTTTGCCTCTTTGCCTATCTCCCGTTTTCGAAGCTCGCCCACCTTGTTTATCGAACGCTGGCCATGGCCTATTCCTATTACTCAGGCAGAGAACCTTGTGAGTAATTGTTAAATCGGAGCTTGGAATTATACCCCCTGTATCCAAAGGCGGATACAGGGGGTTTTTTGTGCACATGCCGAGCGTTGTCGTGCAGGTCCGTCAAGGAGCGATGCGCCCCGGCGAGCACAAAAAGGAGAACACAAAAAAGGAGATGTCCGAGAGAACGGACATCTCCTTTTCGAGTCCAGCTTGGTTGAATGCTTAAAAAAGTGCCTATTGGCCGGTGGCCGCGCCGTGCAGCTTAACCTCTACTTTGTCGGTAAGCCCCTCATAGTATTCGCGAAGGATTTCCAGCACCTCGTCACGTCCGAAGTGATCCGGAAGCTCACCACCCTCGGAAAGAAGCTTCCTCAACATGGTGCCGCTGAGCAGGACCCGGTCTTCCTTGGGGTGTGGACAAGTCTTGAGCGATGCCATGCCGTCACACTTGTAGCAATAGAAGGTCCAGTCGATTTTCAACGGTTTGCATTGCAGGGCCTTCCCCGGATCGGGACAAGCCTCTTCCGTATAAGGAATTTTGTCGAAAATGGTCTGGGCTTCAAACATCCCGTAAAAATCACCGACACCAGCGTGGTCCCGACCGATGATCATGCGGGAGCAGCCGTAGTTCTGGCGGAATGTGGCATGAAGCAGGCCTTCTCTGGGGCCTGCGTAACGCATATCAAGGGGGTATCCGCCCTGGAGAACCTTGTCCGCGACGAAGTAGTTTCTGACCAGAACATCGATGCACTTGACACGCACATCTGCGGGGATGTCCCCCGGTTTGAGGTTGCCGACCAGGGAATGAATGAAGACACCGTCACACACCTCGACAGCGATCTTACACAGATATTCATGCGATCGGTGCATGGGGTTTCTCAACTGCATAGCGGCGATTTCACTCCAGCCTCTTTCTTCAAAGATCTTTCGTGACTCCGCCGGTCGCATATAAATGCCCTTGTACTTGGTCGGATATTCCGCTTCACTCAACACCTTTACGGGGCCGGCCAGGTTGAAATCCTTCTGGTTCATGACCATCTGAACGCCCGGGTGGTCTTCCTTGGCGATTTTCCAGAATTCCTCGGCGCTCGGGGTGCCCTCTCCCATGTAGACCTTCTCGCACTCGAATTTTTTGTTTTCTTCCGTCATTTCATATTTTTCGGTGACCTTCATGGTCGCCATGATCTCGTCACCTTTTGGGTCATACAGGGCGATGTCATCACCTTCTTTGATGGTGTCCGCATCTTCCTTGGAGCAATCCAGGGTGACCGGAATGGGCCAAAATGTCCCGTCAGCCATCAGAAAGTTTTCGCAAACCCCCTTCCAGTCCGTCTGGGTCATAAAACCGTCCAGAGGGCTAAACCCACCGATACCCATCATGATCAGGTCGCCTTTGGTGCGCGGACTGATCTCGATCTTCTTCAACCCCTCGGCCTTCTTTTTTTCCGCTTCCAGCTCACTACCTTCAAGTAAGCGACAAACCAACCCTTTTCCGCCATGCGGTGGAACCAATTCTGACATTTTTAAAATCTCCTTTCTCTATTCTGTTGTTACAGAAACAAAAAAAATGGTGCGTGCAAAAAAAACCCGAATCCTATCGGCCTCTCCCCCTTTCCAACAAAGTGACGTATTTCCAGTGGTGGATTTTAATACGAATCCGAGGTCATACTGCTTGAGACAACAAAAACACGCCTCCTGTCCGGTCCGGACAAGGCCATGATGTGTTGAGTTAACCAAGCCAAAATAAACCGGAAGCCCTCCAAACAGGCACACTTGAACGGTACCATTTAGTACAATTACCGGCTGTTTGTCAAGAACAAAGTGCCGCCGATACCGGGTTTGCGCCTGGTGGTCGGACCGGGACCGTCAAGAAAGGGCAGATCGGTGTCCGGCGCCATTTCACGTGCAGGTAAAGCGGGTGACAGGGCTGCATATTGATGATATAAAAAAGGCGAGACGCAACCAAATCAAAGCCGTTTCAGGGTCCTGAAACGTGGCAGGGAGGTTAATCGGCGGTGAGTAACGAGGCCAGCAAGGTGATCTTTTCCATGGTCAAGGTCAGCAAGTCGTACGGCAAAAAGACGGTGTTGAAAGACATCTCTCTGTCATATTTTTACGGAGCCAAGATCGGCGTCTTGGGCCTGAACGGTTCCGGAAAGAGTTCACTTCTACGGATTTTGGCAGGTGTTGATACGGAGTTCATCGGTCAGACGGTGCTGTCTCCCGGTTACACGGTGGGCTACCTTCAGCAGGAGCCGCTGGTCGATGAAGATAAGACGGTTCGTCAGGTGGTTCAGGAAGGCGTTCAGGAAACCGTTGATTTGCTCAAAACTTTCGATGATGTCAACAGCCGCCTGGCCCAACCCATGAGCGACGCGGACATGAATAGACTTCTTGAGCAGCAAGGGAATATTCAGGAGAGGTTGGATATATTAGATGCATGGGATCTTGATGCGCGCTTGGAAATGGCAATGGATGCGTTGCGTTGTCCACCGGAGGATCGGTTCGTGGCGGTACTTTCCGGGGGGGAAAGGCGTCGCGTGGCCTTGTGTCGCTTACTGTTGCAAAAGCCGGACATCCTCCTGCTCGATGAACCAACCAATCATTTGGATGCTGAGAGCGTGGACTGGCTTGAACAGCACCTCCAAAAATACCCGGGGACAGTTATCGCCGTCACTCACGATCGGTATTTCCTTGACAACGTAGCCGGATGGATCCTGGAGCTGGATCGGGGTGAAGGCATTCCCTGGAAGGGGAATTATTCGAGCTGGTTGGAGCAGAAGCAAGAGCGGCTGCGCCGGGAGGAGAAAACCGAGAGTGCGCGGCAGAAGACCCTGGCACGGGAACAAGAGTGGATACGGATGTCTCCGAAAGGGCGTCGAGCCAAAAGCCAGGCCCGAATCAGCGCTTATGAAGCGCTTTTGTCCCAGGACGCGCGAGAGCGGGAAGCGGATCTTGAACTCTTCATTCCACCCGGACCTCGTCTGGGGAATGTCGTTATAGAGGCGGACGGGGTGCAAAAGGCATTTGATAACCGATTGCTCATCGATAATATGAGTTTTCGCTTACCGCCCGGGGGCATGATTGGTGTGATCGGCCCTAACGGCGCCGGCAAATCGACGCTGTTTCATATGATTACCGGCAAGGAACAGCCCGACAAGGGAACCCTCCGAGTTGGCGATACCGTTCAGTTGGGCTATGTGGATCAGGACCGTGCCCTCGACCCGGACAAGACGATCTGGGAAGAGATTACAGGGTCAAATGAACAGATCGTGCTGGCCGGCCGACCCATCAACTCCCGGGCCTATGTCGCCCGCTTCAATTTCACGGGGGCCGACCAACAACGAAAGGTTGGCACCCTTTCAGGGGGCCAGCGAAACAGGGTGCACCTGGCAAAAGTGCTCAAAGAAGAGGCCAATGTTATTCTTTTGGACGAGCCGACTAATGACCTCGATGTTAATACCTTGCGTGCGTTGGAAGAGGCGCTGGAAAACTTTGCCGGTTGCGCGGTGTTAATCAGTCACGACCGTTGGTTTCTGGACCGGATCGCCACCCACATCCTTGCCTTTGAGGGAGACAGTCGCGTCGTCTTTTCCGATGGCAACTGGTCGGAGTATGAGGTGGATCGAAAAAGACGACTCGGTACCGAGGCCGACCGGCCCCACCGAATCAAATATCGTCAGTTGACGCGATAGCGGCCGTAGGAGGCTGTCGGAGAACTCCACTTTTGCTCGGGTTGATCGTTTTTGATCATTTCTAAGTTCGCTTCGCTGAAACGCCAAAACTCGGCTAACGCCTCAAACAATTGGCGTTTCTTAACGCTTCGCTTCTCTAAGAAATGTTTACAAAAACCCTCAAAGTCGCTCCTCTGGAAGTTCTCCGAGAGCCTCCTAGGGATCTCCGACCGGCGGATGCCAGGAACACCAGTGATGCCTCTGAAGGTCAATGAAATTTTCTACAGTATTCAGGGAGAATCTTCCTTTGCCGGCCGACGATGCGTTTTTGTGAGGCTGACTGGATGTAACCTCCGATGTTCGTACTGTGATACCCGATATGCCTACACGGAAGGACAAGAGATGTCGGTGGCCGCTGTTGTGGACGCCGTTACATCCTTTCGGTGTCCTCTGGTAGAGGTCACCGGCGGGGAACCCCTGATTCAACGAGACAGTCCTGCTCTGATTGAGCGCTTGGAGAACATGGGATTGACCGTATTGTTGGAAACCAACGGAACACAGGATATCGCCCGGATCCGTGGGCGATGTGTCCGGATCGTCGATGTAAAGTGTCCGTCTAGTGGAGAGTCGGCCAAAAATGACTCGGCGAATCTAGACAAGCTTAAAGATGACGACGAACTCAAATTGGTGATCGGGGATTCCCGAGACTATGCGTACGCAAAAGAAATTCTTGGACGGTTGCCTGAGCGCTTTACAAAGAAAGGAACGGTACACCTTTCTCCCGCGTTTGGGCGACTCGCGCCTGAAAGGTTGGCGGACTGGATTTTACGAGATTGCCTGGATGTGCATCTACAGCTTCAAATTCACAAGTATATATGGCCGCCCACCAAGCGAGGGGTCTAGTCTGTGGAGAGGGTAGAGACGGGGACCAAAGGCGCCGTTGTTCTTTCTAGTGGCGGGCTTGATTCAACGACGGCCATGGCCATAGCTAGGTCCCAAGGGTTCAGGGTCTACAGTCTGAGTTTTCGGTATGGCCAACGCCACGTCGTGGAGTTGGTCGCGGCGCGGCGGGTTGCACGAAGCTTGGGTGCCGTTGCTCACAAAGTGGTTGATATCGACCTGGCCAACCTGGGAGGATCCGCGCTGACCGGCCATATGGATGTGCCCAAATCAGATCATAGGCCAGATTATAGACCGGGCGGCGAAACGGGAATTCCTGTTACTTACGTACCCGCCAGGAACACCATATTTCTTTCGTATGCGCTGGCCTGGGCGGAGGTGCTGCGGGTCTCTGATATTTTTATCGGCGTCAACAGTGTGGACTATAGTGGGTATCCTGACTGCCGACGTGAATACATCGAGGCGTTTGAACAGATGGCGAACCTGGCAACCCGTGTGTCCGTTGAGAAAGGTGTCCGGTTTAAGATCAGAACGCCCCTTGTAGATATGACCAAGGCACAAATCATTCAAATGGGAATCGCATTGGGTGTTGACTATGGTTTGACCCATAGCTGCTATGACCCTACACCGGATGGGCGATCTTGCGGGCGATGTGACAGTTGCTTGATTCGAAAAGAGGGATTTGCCCGGGCCGGACTTGCCGATCCCGCCAGAGAGGAAACGTAACGTCGGTCCGAGCCCTTACACTTGCCGGGTGAGAACGTAATCGGCAAGGTCTTCTAAGATGGTTCGGGTTGAAGAAGTGTCGAACACTTCAAGGCGGCTTTTTGCCGTGGCCAAATGTTGTTTTGCCAGATTGCGGGTGTAAGCAATGCCCCCGTAGTCATTTACAAGTTTGACGGTGGCCTTAAACTGGTCCGTGGTTGATTCGGTTGTTCCAATAAGTGATTCTATATGTTTGCGATCTTTGTTTCCAGCCTGCTTCATGGCGTAAATCAGAGGAAGGGTCATCTTTCCTTCCTTTAAGTCTGTTCCCGTGGATTTGCCCAGAACTGCCGGATCCGCTGTGTAGTCCAAGAGATCGTCAACCAGTTGAAATGCGTATCCCAAGTGGTTTCCATAGTCAGTCAAGGCCTGAACCCTGTGCTCTGAGGCGCCCGCGAGGAGAGCACCGGTATGGCATGCCGCCTGGATGAGACAGGCCGTTTTCCGGCCGATTACATCCATGTACTGTTCTTCCGTAAGGTTGACGTCCCCACGATGGAGAAGTTGATAAATCTCTCCTTCCGACATGTGTCCCGTTGCGCGGGAGATGACATCAATGATTGATGTTTGGCCCGTTTGGGCGGCTATATTGATGGCGCGGGCAAGCAGGTAATCTCCCACCAGGACCGTGGCGGGACTTCCCCATATGCCGTGGGCGACGGGATAGCCCCGACGAACCTCGGCCCCGTCGACGATGTCGTCATGAAGCAATGTGGCCACATGTAGATATTCGAAGACCACCGAAAGTGTAACGTCGAAACTCCCTTTGTAACCACATAGTCTGGCGGAAAGCACCATCAGGAGGGGACGAATCCGTTTGCCGCCGCCGGCGATAAGATAGTCGGCCACGTGGGATACCACGGACAGATAAGGGTGCAGATTCTCCTTTAAGGCCGCCTCAATCGCCTGTATGTCCGTTGAAACCGCCTTGAGTAAACGGTCTTTAAGGGCGTTCATGGTATATATCCCGTGAGGTCATAGTCATGGGCCTGGGAGATACAAACGTTGACAAAGGTCCCGGCGGCGGGGGCGCTTTGGCCTTCTATAAAAACCATTCCATCGATCTCCGGCGCTTGCGTGGCCATTCGTCCCCCGACAACAGACCCATTCTTCGGGGCTGGTTCTTCAACCAGTACCCGGACCGTTTTTCCCACGTACCGTCGGTTGTTTTCTCTCGAAATGCGGGCCTGCCGTTCCATTAAATAGTCAAAGCGCGTTTGTTTGACCGGATCGTCGACATGTCCCGGTAGCTTGTTTGAGGGCAGATCCGTATCATCTGAATACATGAATACACCCATGTGGTCAAACCGGGCTTCTTCGACAAAGGTGACCAGCGTTTCGAAATCAGTGTCGGTTTCTCCCGGAAAACCCGTAATAAAGGTAGTGCGTAATGCCACTCCGGGAATCTTGTCACGCAGTCGTTTGATGAGTGCAAGGTTATAAGCGGGATCGCAAGGGCGGCCCATGCGTTTCAAGATCCGCTCACTGGCATGTTGAAAGGGAATGTCCAGGTACGGGCAGACATTGGGGTGGGTGGTCATGGATGCAATTAGCGGTGCCGAAACGAAGTCCGGGTGTCCATAGAGAATCCGTATCCAGATGAGTCCGGGTATCTGGGCCAACCGGTCCAGCAGTGTGTGAATACGGCCTTCACCCGGCAGATCTTGACCATAGGCGGTGGTATTTTGGGCGACCAGTATCAGTTCTTTGGCGCCGCTGTGAACGAGCCATTCGGCCTCGCTTAGTATCGCCTTCATCGGTCGACTGCGCTGCCGCCCTCTCAGTTTAGGAATGATGCAGTAAGTGCAATGACTCGAGCACCCCTCAGCAATTTTGAGATAAGCCGTGTGAGGGGCCGTGGTCTGCAACCTGGGTAATTCCCGGGCCGACCGGGAGGTCTTTTCTACCGGCGGTAGAAATACCCGCTTCTCCTTCATGTCGGAAACAGCGACGAATCGGTCTATTTGGTCGAATGCGCCCGTGCCGATAAAGACGTCGACTTCCGGGAGAGACTCGACCAGGGACTGCCCGTAGCGTTGTGGCAGACACCCGGTCACAATAAGCCGTCTCCCCTGGTTATGTTCCTTCCACCGGCCCATTTCCAGGATTGTGTCGATGGATTCATCTATGGCGGGACGTACGAATGCGCATGTGTTGACAACAACGCAGTCGGCGGCGGACAAATCTGCACAGACCCGATGCCCGGCTTCCAAGACCTGACCCAACATCGTCTCTGTGTCCACGAGATTTCTCGGACATCCCAAACTGACAAAGTATATGTTCATGCCATTTATTACGCCAAAATAAAAAGCAAGGCGTTACTCACGCCTTGCTCCGGTCCGACATGAAGACGCTCAGTCGGTTATTAAGAAACGAGTCTATTCTTTCAGCTTTCTTACCTCGGCGGTAATTGCCGGTACGACCTTGAACAAATCATCCACGATTCCATAGTCGGCTTTTTTAAAGATAGGGGCTTCCGGATCCTTGTTGATGGCTACAATGTACTTGGAAGAAGCCATTCCCGCCAGGTGTTGGATAGCGCCGGAGATGCCGCACGCGATGTAAAGACTCGGTGTGACCACTTTTCCCGTTTGGCCTACCTGGTCGGAATGAGGTCTCCAGCCCTCATCCACTGCAGATCTTGAGGCGCCGACCGCCCCGCCCAAGGCTTGGGCCAGTTCTTCCACAAGGCTGAAATCGGCACCGCCCATGCCCCGGCCACCCGAGACAACGACATCCGCCTCCATGAGGTCCACCTTTTCGGTTGGCTCAACCCGTTTTTCAACCAGTTTTGTCTTAGGTGCGGGCAACTCGACTTCAACGTCCTCGATTACCGCTTCTTTGGGATTCTTTTCGATGTCTGTTACGTTGGGACGAATGGCGGCGATTTGAGGGGGAGTGGAAAGAACGACTTCCGCCAAAACCTTACCACCGAAGACCGGTCTGACGGCTACGAGGTCCGTCCCCTCCAGCGTCAGGGAAGTACAATCCATGGCCAGGCCGGCGTCCAGACGGGCCGCTAGACGGGCCGCAAGGTCTTTGCCTTGCGCGGTGGCCCCTAATAGGACGATCTTGGGCTCAACCTTGGATATGACTTGAAAGGTTGCGGCTGCGTAGCTTTCCGTCGTGGCATCGGACAAACGGGGGGTATCGACAGTGAGCACCTTATCCGCCCCGAAGGTTGCCAATTGGCCGGCAATCGACGCAATGTTCGAGCCGACCACGGCAGCCGTGAGGGATTCTCCCAGAGCATCGGCCAACCGCCTCCCCTCACTAACCACTTCATATGACACTTTTCTGAATTGACCGTCAACCTGCTCGGCTATTACCAGTACTCCGTGTGGCATGATGACCTCTTTCAATTGTTCGTTGGTAGTGGTCGTTTCTTTTGCTCAAGAGTGATGGCGTCGTAAAAAGTCCAATATCTGCGTTGCGCTTCATCCTTCGTCACTGCGACGTACGCTAAGTACGCCTCATTCCTTGGGATTGCGCCGCTAAAGCGGCTTGAGAACATCATGCGGCGCCTTGATCTTGAACTTTTTACTTAGCCATCTGAAAATTGACTTTTTACCATTTGCTCAAGCGTGCCTCTCACAAAGACCGGATGTCTAGATGACCTTGGCCTCTTCCCTGAGTAGCCGTACCAGTTCGGTGGCCTTTTCCTCCGGTGTTTCCCCGGATATGATCTTTCCCGGGGCTCTCTCCGGCGGAAAGAAGAGACGTCTTCGGGTGCATTTCGCGCCCGGAGCTCCCACGTCTTCGGCATTCAGACCCAAGTCCGCCAAGGACCGCGTTTGCAAGGGCTTCTTTTTCGCTTTCATAATGCCGGGCAAGGAGGCATACCTCGGATCGTTGATTCCTCGTTGGGTTGTGAAAAGTGCGGGCAATTCCGCCTCGATGAGCGTAGTTCCCCCGTCCTCGGTCTGTTCACAGTAAAGCTTTCCGTCTTTGATTTCTTCGTCGATGACCATGGATGCCTGGGGGATTTCCAGAATCTCCGCTACGGCCGCCGGTACCAGATACCCATCGTCATCTACGGCACGGTGTCCGGCGACAATGACATCGTAGGGGATATCTTTCAGGGCCGCCGCCAAAACCTTGGCAATACCCAGACCATCTGATGCTTCAGTGGCGACGTCATCGATGAGGATACCTTCGTCGGCACCCATGGCAAGGGCGGTGCGAATGGCTTCCACCGCCCGTTGTGTTCCCACGGTTAAGATGGTGACTTTGCCTTCCCCCTGGGCCTCTTTAATCCTGAGGGCTTCTTCGACCGCCAATTCATCGTACGGGTTTATAACCCACTTAATGTCATCGGTTTTGACAGTGGTATTGTCGTCGTCGATCTGAATCGTTGTTTCTGTGTCCGGAACCTGTTTTAGTAAAACGACGATTTCCACGGTGATGCTCCTTTCCATTCCTGTTTCGGTCCTATTTCGGCCCTGTTTCGGTTCGGATCGTGCCCCGACTTCCTTTGCTCATATGGCAAAAGGGCAAAATAATGTCAAGAGTTTCTTGACATTACAAGTGCCCAGATTATATTTAATATTTACAGGTAAAATGAGATTCTGGGTACTTTTCCCCGTTGGGGGGTGAATGTATGGGCGAAAAAGACTATTATAAAATTCTGGGTGTGAGCCGGGATGCCAGTGATGCCGAGATCAAAAAGGCCTATCGTAAGCTGGCTATGAAATATCATCCGGATCGTACCAAAGGAGATAAAACGGCCGAAAACAGATTCAAAGAGGTCAGCGAGGCGTACGCCGTATTAAGTGATCCGGAAAAGCGCAAGCAGTATGACAATTTTGGTGCTTCGGGATTCCAACAACGCTACACGCAGGAAGATATCTTCAGTGGTGTCAACTTCGGAGACATTTTCAGGGAGTTCGGCTTTGACAACAGTAGTTTTGCCAACATCTTCATGGGGGGCGGCAAGCGCGGTAGAAGGTCCAGCTTCGGCTTCGGTGGGGATCCCTTTAGCGCCTACACATCTACGCAACAGGCACCGTCACGGGGATCCGATTTGGTCTACGAATTGCCTCTCACCTTAAACGAGGTGCTTACAGGGACGAATAAGACCGTTGCCCATGGGCAAGGTGCCGAACAGAAAAAGATAAAGGTTCAGATTCCCAAGGGGATGATCACCGGGGCCAAATTGCGCTTGGCGGGCAAAGGTCAGCCGGGCGCTTACGGTGGTCCGCCGGGGGATCTCTATATACAATCCAAGGTGGTGCCCGACCCGCTGTTTTCCTATGAGGATCACGATTTATACATCGATCGGGAAGTAAAGCTATCGGACTTGCTCCTGGGGACCCAGGTTCAAATCCCCACGCTTGACGGCAAGAGTTTGAGTTTGAAGGTTCCTGCCGGTACCCAGCCAAATACAAAGATGCGCCTTAAGGGCTATGGGTTACCTCAGATGAGGAAGGACCAACGAGGTGACCTGTATGCACGAATAGTAGCCCACATTCCGAAGACATTAAACAAAAAACAGAAATCCTTGGTCCAGGAACTGGCAAAGGCGGGACTCTAGGAGCGGGCCTTGACCGGCTCGCACGGTTGATCGTTTTAAGTGTTTCGATTGACAAAGACGTTTCCAGCCCGAACCGCCAGGCTAAAGGCCTCGCGTGTATTAACATCCTGAATATATGTATTGTGCATAATACGATGGACGTGGAATCGGATGCTTCCTTATGTCCCCTGAACTTGTTCCTGTCCTGTCGGACACAGAAATCAAAGAAAAGGTCAAGAAACTCGCGGATTTGATCTCCAGAGACTACGGGGAAAACCGGGTCCTCGTGCTGGGCGTACTCAAAGGGTCTTTTATTTTTCTGGCAGATTTAATCCGAGAGATGCGCACTCCCTGTGAAATCGAATTCATCCAACTTGCCAGCTATGGGGCAGGCACTCGGTCTTCGGGCGAGGTTAAACTGATCAAAGAGCCGGACATCGACGTGACGGGGCGACATGTCCTGGTGGTGGAAGATATTATTGACTCTGGCCTGACAATTGCATATCTCCTCGATCATCTTAAGAAATTTCGTCCCAAATCAGTTCGGGTTTGCACCTTGATTGACAAAAGGATCCGACGGGAAGCCGATGTTTTCCTGGACTATGTGGGACACAGCGTGGACTCCGGGTTCCTGGTGGGTTATGGGCTCGATTACAACGAGAGATATCGGGATTTGCCGGGGATATACCATCTGAAACAGTAAGTGAAAGGAGCTTGTAATGCTCGTAACATGTGAAAATTGTAACGCCAAATTCAAATTGGACGAAAGCCTGATCAAGGAATCGGGGTCCAAGGTTCGGTGTTCAAAATGTCGCCACGTGTTTACGGCCTATAGACCGCCTTCCTCGGAAGCGGATTTGATGTCGGAGCCTGACCTGGAGAGCGACCTTTCGGAACTCTCTGATGAGTCGGAAGAGGCGTCCCTCGATTTCGGTTTGTTTGATACCGAAGGCGGAAAGGACGAAGAGTTGTCTCTCGAAGATTTTGGCTTGGAAGATGAGCCGGAATTGGGAGCCAAGAGCGGTGTTTCGGATGACGCAGTGTCTGAAGATGAAATTACTGCTGCGGATCTAGGGTTTGATCATGTGGCCAGTGAGGACGTTTCCGACACGTCCGGTGGAGACTTGCCTGCCGAAGAAGAGCCCGACGAAGACTTGTCTCTGGACGATCTTACTCTGGAAGATGAGGGTATGGAAGCAGAAACGGCGGAAACGACGGAAGGACGAGAGGAAGAAATATCCTTGGAAGGCCTTTCGTTGGATGAAGACGCTTCCGAAGGCGAAACTGTTGCACCTTCCGAAGATGCCCCTGAACAGGACTTGTCATTTGACGAGTTAAGTCTTGAAACAGATAGCGCCGACGAAGTCTCGATGGAAGGAGATACCCAAGACGCCTCCGTCGAAGAAACGGAGTTTTCAATTCCGGACGACGTTCCCGTGGCTTCCATGGAAGACGGAGAGGAATCGGCAGAACCGGAGATCGAGGAGACACCGTCCGTGCCCCCTCCGCCGGAGACAGCCAAACGGAAAGCCGTTGGGGCCCCTCTGTTGATTATCTTGATCCTTGTCCTGGCGGCAGGTGGCGGCTACCTTGGCTATACTCTGGTCAAAGGAGGGGACATCAACTTACCGTTCTTGGAATCGCTGTCCGGTGCTGATACGTCGGACGTTATTGATCCGGGTAATTTGCGCATTACCCTTCTTGAAGACGCCATTGAAGGTGAGTTTGTCGAAAACAGGTCTGCAGGGCGGGTTTTTGTAATCAAAGGCAAAGTCAAAAATGACTATGCCGACATGCGTAATTTCATTCAAGTCAAAGGCAACCTCTACTTGAAGAACGGCAAGATTGCGCGGGACCAAACGGTGTATGCCGGCAACATCTTGTCGGGTACTGAGCTTCAAACATTGAATAAGGCACAGGTGAGCCGGAAACTCAACAACCGGTTTGGCGAAAACAAGTCCAACTTTAGGGTTGCCCGAGGTAAGGTGCTTCCCTTTATGTTGGTCTTTTTCGATATTCCTCAAGACCTTGGGGAGTTCAGTGTCGAGGTTGTCGGTTCGACGCCGGGTTCGGATTAATCACCGTTTGGGTACATACTGGTACCATAGATAGGACCTTAGGGTTCGCGCAAAAATAACTTCACAGAATGGGCGCTCGGATTTGGTTCGGATTTGGCCGATCCGATTGAGCAAAATCGCAGGCATAGCAGGCTATGTCGAGGTTTTGCGAGTGAAGTATCGGGCAAAGACGGGCGGAAGCCGAGATGACAAAATGTGAAGTTATTTTTGCGCGAGCCCTTAGCTCCCCACCCGGAGTAAAAATAAAAAACCCCTTCTCCACGGTCCACCCTCGGTCTTTAGGTCTTTATTCATAGTCTGAAAAACCGTCAATGTCTTGACGTCAAATCGCTGTACAATAAAAGATTTGTGTTTCTTGATGTCCAGGTTCATCAACTCTTACTGATGGAAACGATTCAAGTGGCTTTCCCGAGAGTTTTTCCGCAGACTTCCGGTCGGTGCGTTGGATTCGAGGGATGCATGAGGAGGCATTGTTGAGTCGTAACATTCGTGTCTTGATCGGAGTATTGCTTCTGTTTGGTATGGTTGTAGTAGGGACGGCCGGATACATGGTCATAGAAGGGTGGTCATTCGTCGATGCCTTGTATATGACGGCCATAACGCTCAGTACGGTCGGCTACGGCGAAGTCCACGAGATTTCCGCCGCGGGCCGCCTCTTTTCGATTGTATTTATCTTTGCCGCGGTGACATTTACCTTCTACCTGGCCGGAAGCATCGTCCAGTTCATGATGGAGGGCCGAATTCGGGAGATCTTAGGGAGGCGCAAATTGGAAAAAGGGATTCAGAATCAAAAGGATCATTTTATCATTTGTGGTTACGGACGGGTGGGTAGCAGTATTTGTGACGAGCTGGCCGGATCGAAGCAAACCGGTATCATCGTCATCGACAGAGATCCCGATGCGGTGACTCTATTGGAGGAGAAGGGCATCTATCACATTTTCGGAGAAGCCACGGACGAGGAGAACCTTGTCAAGGCGCGGGTTGAGCGGGCACGTGGTTTGGTGGCGGCACTCAAGACGGACAGTGACAATGTCTATGTTTCGTTGACGGCACGAGAACTCAATCCCGATATTTTGATCATCGCCCGGGCGGGGGAAAAGAAGTCGGAAGGAAAACTGCTGGCGGCGGGGGCCACGAAGGTCGTATCTCCCTACCGAATGGGTGGGCACCGGATTGCACAGATGATCGTACGACCAACGGTCACGGATTTTCTAGAATTGACCATGATGGATGAAGGGCGAAACATCCAAATGGAGGAGATGCCCGTTCAGACTTCCGCCCCACTGATCGGCGTGGCTTTACAAGATTCGGGAATACGAAGGGACCTGAATCTGATCATAGTGGCGGTGAGAAAGCCGGACGGCGAGATGCTGTTCAACCCGTCGTCTGAAACCACGCTGGCGGGCGGGGATACCGTTGTAGCGATCGGGGAAAAGGAAAACTTGAAGAAGCTGGAGCGGATGTTGAATCCCCGATCTTAAATCTTGTAGATCGTTCGCTTTTCAGTGATAATGATGTCAATGTACCGATCGTGCGGTTCCATGGGAATTTGAGGGACGATCTGACACTCAAAGGCCAGGGCAACCTTCCGGGTTGTTGCATCGAGCTTGGGGATCAATTTGTCATAAAAGCCGGTACCGTGTCCGATACGCCCCCCCCGCTCATCAAAGGCGATTCCAGGAATGATGGCTAGGTTGACGTACGCCACCGGCACTTGCTTACACCGGGAAATAATCGGTTCTCTGATTCCCTGATAACCAACGGTTATATCCTGTTCCAGGTCTTCCATCTTATATGGGATGATGTCGTTTTCCCGAGTATCCACCAGAGGTACGGCTACAGCCTTTTTGTGATCCATGGCCCTTTGAATCATATCATCCGTCGCAACTTCGCTTTTGGTGCTCAGGTAAAACAGCACTGTCTTGGCTTCCAAGAAATTGGCAAAATCAAAGAGGCGTTCCATGATTTGCTTGCTTTTCTTCGTATGTTCTTTTTTCTTCAATGCGTTGCGCTTTGCCAGGACACTTTTTCTTATTTCCTCTTTTTTTTCCCTCAAGTTTTGCATTGTGGACTCCAGAGAACCCTGTTCACATCCTGTAAAGCTTTCAGCATACCAGTTTTTTTCAATAAAGTCAAGTAATAATAATCATTGACTTCGTGTTGCCCCCATGCTAGATGCTGAGCCTGGATCCGTTGTGGTGTTTATTTTTTCATTCAAATCAAGCTGACTTAGGCCATGTTAGACATCAAATTTGTTCGAGAGAATTTTGAATTGGTTGCCTCGTCTTTGCGAAAGCGAGGGCAGCCGGAAGTTTTGGACGGCTTTTCGGAATATGATGCCAGACGGAGGGAGATTCTTGCCGAGGTTGAGAATCTGAAACAACAACGTAACGCCGCCTCTGAGAAAATTGCCGAAATGAAACGGGGGGATGAAGACCCTTCGACGTTGATTGCCGATATGAAGGCGGTCTCAGGCCGGATAAAGGACCTCGATGGGGAGCTGGCTACCGAAGAGGGGGCCTTACGTCGTCTTCTCATGGGGGTTCCGAATGTGCCTCATCCCTCCGTTCCTGTGGGGCAAGACAGTGACGACAACCCGGTGGTCAAAAAGGTGGGAGGGCTTCCCGAGTTTGACTTTGAGCCGCTGGCGCATTGGGATCTGGGTGAAAGATTGGGGATTCTGGATTTCGAGCGTGCAGCCAAGATTACGGGGGCGCGGTTTACGCTCTATGTCGGCAAAGGGGCAAGGCTTGAGCGGGCATTGATTAACTTCATGCTCGATATTCAAACCGGAGAACATGGATATCTGGAAGTCCTCCCGCCCTTTATGACCAATGAGGCGAGTACGACGGCTACCGGCCAGTTACCGAAATTTGAAGCGGATTTGTTTAAACTGGCAGGCTGGGACTATTACCTGGTGCCCACGGCTGAAGTCCCGGTCACCAACATTCACCGGGATGAGATTTTGGATGAAGAAACACTGCCCAGGCTTTATACCGCGTACACGCCGTGTTTTCGGTCAGAGGCGGGTTCTTACGGCAAGGACACGAGAGGACTTATCCGTCAGCATCAGTTCAACAAGGTGGAGTTGGTGAAGTTTGCCACGCCGGAAGACTCCTACCGGGAGTTGGACAAGCTTTTGGCGGATGCTGAGAGCATTCTGCAACGCCTGGGTCTTCCTTATCAGGTCATAGAGCTTTGCACCGGCGACCTTGGGTTTTCCGCCGCCAAGACCTACGATATTGAGGTCTGGATGCCTGGTCAACAGAAATATCGCGAAATATCATCCTGCAGTAACTTTGAAGACTTTCAGGCCCGGCGGGGGGGCATTCGCTTCAAAAGGAAAGGGAAAAAGGGAACCGAACTGGTGCACACCCTCAATGGTTCCGGCTTGGCGGTGGGTCGGACGGTGGTGGCTATCCTCGAAAATTTTCAGCAAGCCGATGGTTCCGTTGTGATTCCGGAGGCGTTGCGTTCTTATATGGGTGGAGCAGAGAGGATCGAGGGGGTATAGGAAGGGCTTCAAGGCGCAGATGAGAATTAAGGACTTTCCGGAAAAGATTCGACCCTATGTGATACCGGAGGTAAACGGAACGCTGGTGTACCGGTGTCTCGGTTGCGGGGATACGTTTCCTATATCGGAGCTTCTTTACACATGCCCCTCCTGCGGAGAAGTGCTCCTTTTGGTTGATTTGGATGCCCATAGATTGCAGGAAACCCCACCGGAGGTGTGGCGCCGGATCTTTGACTACCGTCGCATGCTCAACCGGCCTTCCCTTCGGGGCATATACCGCTATCACGAATTTTTAGGTCCAGTTTTACCGCTTGAGGCCGTCGTATACCTGGGAGAAGGTCACACACCCATGGTGGAGGCCAACCGGCAGCTCCAAGAAACCGTTGGGGCCAGGTTTGTTTTTAAAAACGACGGTCAGAACCCGAGTGCCTCGTTTAAGGACCGGGGGATGGCCAGTGCCCTGAGTTACATCAATTTCCTGGTCCGATCCGAAAAATTATCCGAAGTGCTGGCCGTCTGTGCGTCTACCGGAGATACGTCTGCGTCTGCCGCCCTTTACGCCGCTTACCTGCAACCGGGAGTGAAGTCCGCCGTTCTTCTGCCTCACGGCAAGGTGACGGCGCAACAGTTGTCCCAGCCGTTGGGTAGTGGCGCCGCCGTGTTTGAGATCCCCGGGGTATTTGATGATTGTATGAAGGTTGTGGAGGCCCTGTCCGAGCAGTACAACGTAGCGTTATTAAACTCTAAAAATGCCTGGCGGATTTTGGGTCAGGAATCTTTTTCTTATGAGATAGCACAAGACTTTGAGTACGATATGAAGCAAAAGGCGGTAATCGTTCCCATCGGCAACGCGGGTAACATTACGGCTGTAATGAGTGGCTTCCTTAAGTTTTTTGATGTGGGAATCATAGAAAGGCTGCCCAAGATTGTGGGCGTACAATCGACCCACGCCAATCCGGTTTACAAATACTATCTGGAACCCGACGTTTCCCGCCGTCATTTTGTTCCGGTCAAGGTCCGGCCCAGCGTGGCCCAGGCGGCCATGATTGGCAACCCGGTGTCCATGCCTCGGGTAATCGAACTGGTAGCGTCCTATAATCAGAAGGCCGGACAAAAAGCCGTTTTTGTCGTGGAAGTAGAGGAGCAGGCGATCATGGATTCGGAGCTTATCGCCAATCGAAACGGGCACATTGCGTGTACCCAAGGTGGAGAATCCCTGGCCGGACTTGTCGCGGCAGCCCAGCAGGGGATTATCGATGCCAACGATTTGGTTGTGCTCGACGCGACGGCCCACGCGCTGAAGTTTGCCGGTTTTCAGGAAATGTACTTTGAGGACCGGTTTCCGCCCGACTTTGAAATCGTGCCCCGTGAATCACTAAAGAATGTCCCGGAGCTGGTGAAGGCCGAGGGGATCGATACGTTTCCCACGTCGGATGCCCCCTTGGAAGGTGACGCATTCGAGCGATTCGTCGGCCGAACAGCGACGGCCATCGCAAACAAGCTCAATCTCAAGATTCGTTAAAAGCAGGGCCTAAGGTCCTGATGTTTTCCGCCAAATCCTATACGATTCGAAGCTGTAACGCTGAACGGAACACGAGAGCGATATGCATCGCGGACCGACCAAGGGGTTTACCCTATTGGAGATCGTCGTTGTCCTGGCCATCGGGAGTCTGTTGGCTGTTGTCGCCGTACCCGCCCTTGTATCCCAGTTGCCCAAGTATCGATTGTCCGGGGCGGCTCGACAGGTCATGGGCGACCTGATGTGGGCTCGCATGCAGGCGGTGAGTCAAAAAAACGAATTCCGGGTCCTCATCATCGACACGCACCGGTATCAGATCCTGGACGACGATGACAACGATGGGAGTCCGGGGACGGGGGAGCGGATTCGGGTAAGGGATCTTCGCCTTAAATACCCGGACGTGACTATCACTCATACCGCCAACCCGATCTTTTTCCCGCGGGGAAGTGCCGCCATGGGAACGATCACGCTTACAAATGCCAGTGGTTCCAAACAACTTAAAATCCATATAACGGGACGCGTCAAATTGGTCTAAACCGCATATCTACGGCCAAAGAAAGCACCAAAGAGCACTCGATAACACAGGATTTGATCAGCCCCTGTATGTCCTTCTCGCCGTGTTACCGCGGACGTTGGAGTCGATATGGTTGTATGCCCTGATAATAACGGTTTCACCCTGGTGGAAAGTATGGTCGCCCTGGCTGTCTTGTCCGTCGGCTTTTTGGCCGTTGCCGGCGTTATGAGCGGAACCATGAGCGGGCGCACCTTCAGCGCCCGGCTCACCAGTGGGACGCTGTTGGCGCAAGAGAAAATGGAAGAGGCCTTGCGAGTCGGCTATGCAGGACTTCCGACCGTCGATTCAAGCAGCACGGAGGCTTACGGGGATATCCCCGGTTCCCCCGGGTACAGTCGTACGATTTCGGTCGATGTGGCCCATCCGGCTGTCGGCATGAAGACCGTAGCGGTCACCGTCAATTGGGATTCCGATCGGCATTCAGTATGCCTAAATACGATTATTGCAAGATAATCAGGCGGGCTAAGCAGATGATTGCAAATGCCGCTGAGAGTGGGTTCACGCTTTTAGAGGTGCTTGTTACCTTGGTCACCGGGCTGCTGGTGACGGGTGCCGTTATGGCGGTTTTCGTTATTCAGAACCGGTCGTATGATTTGCAGGAACAGATGACCGCGGCGGTTCAAACCGCCCGAGCGGCGGTGGACATGATGACCCGGGAAATCCGCATGGCCGGTTACGATCCCACCGGCGCAGGATTTGACGGGATTGTGTATGATGCTGCCGCGCTCCGAGTGAAGGCGGATCTTCGGGGAAACGATCCGGGAGACCCGCCGGATGGAGACACCGATGACCCCAATGAGTCCATAAGGTACCGGTATGATTCGGCGGACATGCAAATCGACAGAAATACCGGTGGCGGCAATCAACCATTTGCGGAGAACATCCAGGCCTTTTTCTTTACCTATCTGGACGGCCAGGGTCATGCTACGACGGTGGACGAGTCTATTCGACAGTTACAGCTTACGGTGACCGCCCGTACCGGCAAACCGGACCCCACTTATGGGGCCAATGGGGGGTATCGTACCTACACACTCCGTACATCGATTACGCCGCCGAACCTGGCTCTCCCGTAGGTGGTTTCTCGGTAGAAGCGATAAACGATCATGGCAGCCAAAAACGTTGACCGATGGAGGGGGCGAGTGCGAATAACCGATGAAACCGCCATGATCTTGCCCACCACGTTAATCTTCATGGGGGTCCTGGTCCTCCTGGGGACGACGGCGTTCGTGATGACCACCACGGAGATAAAAATCGGGAAGAATCATAAGGTAAGTGAGCAGGCCTTTTACGGGGCGGTGGCAGGATGTGAAGAGGCAAGAGCGAGACTGGCCGATGGTGCCGCAACGCCGGTAACGGATACGAATCCCCACGAAACGTTGTGGCGGACCTATATTGGGAGTGTCCAAAGCGCCGTCCAATATGGATTTGACCCGGCTGACAGCGTGCATCACCGATACGATAGCCTTTCCGATGCCCTTGTCTACACCGTGATTATTCGCCATTCAGGTGGTAGCGCAGGCCCTTGCTACTGGGGCGACGTCACCGGCGACGGCCTTCCCCAACGAAATGGGGTGGCAGGCAAGAACATCTATGACGTCACGACCCATGTGTCGCTCCAGGGGTCATCCCAGACAGTGCAAACCGAAATTGCCGAGATTGCTCCCGTTTCCGTGTCGGCTGCGCTTTATGTGGAGTCCGCCACCGCGATACAAGGGTGCGCCACCCATGTTCTGGGAATCAACGGTTGCACCGGTTCGGACAAAAAGGGAATTGTCACGGCCCAGAGCGCGGGGTCCGTCAGCGTTAGCGGGGGTGCTCAGGTGACCGGTTCGGGGGGTGCCGTCCCCAATATCTCGTACAATGGTACCGATATGGATGTGGAGGGAATCGTCGGTTTTTACGCTGAGTATGCCGATTTTCGCTATTGTGGGGTCGGCGTGACGCATGGCGCGGCATCGATTCCGGGGCCGGGCGAGGGTTGGGGTACGCCAAGCGCGGGGCCCACGCTTCAGGATGCCTCCTCCTGTGCCGCCTGTATAATCCTCCATTACGATACAGCCGCTACTTATCTGAAGCTTTCTGCCGGGGTTCACGGGTGCGGGATGCTCTTAGTCGACGGGGATCTCGAAATCAGTGGCGACTTCTTCTGGTATGGACCGGTCATCGTTACGGGGTCCGTGGTCTTTTCCGGGGGCGGAAACAGAAATATTACCGGGGCATTGGTATCCGGGGGGTCGGTGGTCTGTGACGTTTCGGGGGGAGATTCCAATATTATCTACTGTCGTGATGCCGTGAAAGCCCCAACACAAGGCCGTCCCTTGGAATGTCTCAGCTGGAACGTTGGTTCTTGAAGGGATTTATGAATTGATCAAATTTGATGGCGTCGTAAAAAGCTGGGTTAAGCCGCCCCGCGGCTTCCTGTTAACAACGAACCGGATCAACCGGGTGTGTGAAACCATATTGCCGCGTAAGGTTCAGGACGGTCTCAGATTTTAATGCTGCTAAAACTCAGCCGTAAGAGTCCCTAAGTTTCGTTGCGGCCGGGTTTGTTAAATTAACCATTTGGATTTGCCAAGATATGTGGTGCCTGTTGAATGTCAAAGAAACAACGAAACCAAGGGACTCTAACAGCTTCAAACAGTTAGCCCCATTAAAATCTGAGACCGCCCTGAACCTATAACGTTTTCAAAAAAGTCGATCAAGTTTGGCTAAGTTCGTTGGAAGTCTCCCAACCGTCATGCCGGACTTGATCCGGCATCCAGAAGTGCTTGAAATTACTGGATGAGCGCCAAGCTTCACTTCGTGTCCAGCCTTCGCCGGAATGACGGAAAAGAGGAATATCTCACTTTTTACGATTTGATCAAATTTGTTCTTGGTGCTTTCCCGCAGATGCAGTAGGAATTGTCTTTTGGAAGAAAGGGTTGAGGCGTCCAAGCAAGGTCTGACCCAGCTCTCAGCGGAGCCGTGACAGCCGAGCGGAAGTTCGTGCCATGGCTTCGATAGCCCGCTTTTTGCCCGCCAAGTCCCGATGCCGAGAAGCTCGCCTGAACGTTTTGAGATCTTCCTGAAGTTGGCTTTTCAGCCTTTGCCTTTCGTTGTAAGCCTCAAGGTCTATAGACGGAATATGGGTTGCCTTCCAAAAGTCATCCTTTGGTACGACCGGATCTGCGGACAAAAAGAGGGGACCGGGGATGAGCATCCGTGGGATGTCCTTCCCCCTTTGATTCCGGATATCGGTTGGCACGGACGTGATATGGTGAATACGGGAGCTGGGTACTTTGAACGTGCCGCCCGCATACTCACACATAACTGCCTTTGCTGTTTGTTTATACGAGGAAACAGAAATTGAATTACCGCCGATAAAATGGAGGCGGCAATCACACCGGCCGTTTACGGAAGAAAACAGCAACAGGGCGCCCACGCCCAGAGATAGACATTTCATCATTTTTTAAGTCACAGCGTTAATCAGAGGACAAAGATTTCTGGCGGTCAGCTTTTTCTATCACATAAGCCTTTGTAATGGGAATGTCAATATGGAATTTCGCATTTCAGCGTGCGCCCTAAGACAGGCCCCAAAAAACGCTGCATAGTTCAAATTTTCATAGCGCGCTCATTCCCCTACAGCTGGAAACACTATATTTAAGCGGTTATCCGCAAAGCTCAAGTCAAAAGTAACCCACCGGCAAGCCGAATTCTAATTGAAGCCGTTATGGCATGAAGATTGCTTCGTTTCTCGCCGTCATGCATTCATTTTTAAAGCTATGTAAAACCAACCGGGCATCAGGTTTTACCCTGGTCGAGTTGATGATCGTCATCGGGGTGATGCTTACCGCTACTGCGATAGCAGTTCCCACGTACCACCTGACCATTAAGCCGTCTGCAGACTTGAAGGGAGCGAGCCAGCGAATATTTTCCGACATGCAACTGGCCAGGCTCCGGGCGGTCAGCGAGAACGTAGACTACGGATTGGCGTTTTCCGCCGGACCAACCTATCAGGTGTTTAAAGATATTGACGGCGATGTCCAATGTGACAGTGGGGAAGCGGTTAAGACCGTCAACCTAACGGACGACTATTCAACCGTTCAATATGATACCAGCCAAGGGGGTGGAGACGGGATAGACTTCTCAGGAGGGACGGTCTTTACCATGACTCCCCGGGCATTGCCTTCCGTGAGTGGCAGTGTCTTCCTGACGAACACCAAAGGGGAAGACCGAGAGGTGTCCGTCAATGCCATGGGCGGCATGACCATCAGCCAGTAGTGGGCTTAGAGAATGAGGTTCGTATAGACATGGAGCGGCTTTCAAATCAAAGCGGAATCAGCATGTTGGAGGTATTGATTTCTATCGTGATTTTGTCGGTTGCCATTATGGGCATGGCAACCCTTCAGTCCCGTGGAATACGAGGTAATGATTTGGGAAATCGAACCAGCCAAGCCGTAGCACTTGCCCAGGACAAACTGGAAGAGTTGATTGACTCAAGCAGAGATACCACGTTGGGAACAGGCACCACCAATGATGCCAATAACCCGATTGATGAGACCGGCGCCGCCGGTGGCGTGTTTACGAGAAACTGGGATATTCAAAACGGTCCGGTTAGTGATGCCCAAACGCTGACGGTCAGCATCAGTTGGACGGATATTATCGGCCAGCACAACGTGTCCGTCAACGGTATCGTCACAGCGGAGGGGTATTAGTTTTAGGTATTGAGCAGCCAAGGTCTGCGTTTACCTATGATGTCGACGCAAAAACTGAGTCAGGGAAGCTGGGTGGTCTTTGGGAAGGCCATAAAAGAGATGAGAATCAGAGACGTGCAAGAAAACGAAACCGGCTTTACGCTGATTGAACTACTTGTGGCCATGGCAGTGGGTTTGGTTGTTCTGGCCGCTGTTCTACACATATTCGTGCAACAGAACCAAACATGCAAAGTGCAAACTGAAGTGGCCTATGCCCAGCAAAACGTTCGCGGGGCTATGACTGTGATGACCCGCGAAATCCGGGCCGCCGGATATGACCCGGAAGATAACGCGTTTGACGCCATCAAGACGGCTACCGCGAGCTCGATCCGAGTTTTGTCCAATTTAAGCGGTGACGATGAAGCAGGTGACCCGGACGACGCGGATGAAGATGTCACTTATGCCATGGATAACGGCAATCGGGAGTTGACCAGAAACGGAAACACGGCCATCCAAAACGTGGTGCCGAACAGCTTGCAGTTTACATATACGTTTTCCGACGGGGACACCGGTATTCCCGACGAAACCGACGGGGATACCACGAACGATTTGGATGATATTAGATCGGTAGCGGTTCAGCTTCAGGTACATACGGAAACGGAAGATCCCTATTTTGCAGACGGATACGACCTTAACCCTGGCATTACAGGGACTTGTAGGACACGAACCCTTTTCACTCGGGTACGTATCCGGAATATGGGCTTTGAGGACCTGGAATAGGAGGCTGGCTTGAATATCGGGAACGAAAAAGGGGCAGTCCTCGTTACCGCCCTTATTATCCTCGCCTTGCTGATGGTTCTCGGCACGTCCATTACGATGACCTCCTCCGTCGAAATGAATATCGCAAAAAACGAGAAAGTGGCACAAACTGCTTTTTATCGGTCGGAAAATGCCCGCGTTGTGGCTGCGGAGGTCATCCAATCCGCCAGTGCCGGCAATACCTGGTCGGACGGCGGCAATTTCCAGAGCCATTCAGACATCGTCATTTCAGATGGTGACTTTTTTGAGGAGGGATTTGATACGGCAAATACGCTGGATACCGTATCGGCCAGCCCGGATCTCCAGTTGTCAAATTCCCTTCAGGCCGACGTCGACATTGACAAGACACAAGTCGGTCCCATGCCGGGAGCCTCGGCGGAGTTTGGAAGCGGCTACGAAGGTGTCGGACATGAAAGCATGGTCCAGGCCATCTATCGTATTGACAGTATCGGAGCAGATCCCAGCGGCTCACAAGCCCGCGTGCAGCTTGAATATCGGCTGCTTCCGTACTGATGTGTAAAGGGGTAAGCTATGTCTGAAAAAATAAAATGTCTCGTCGCCATAGTTTTGACAGTAGGGATTCTTTTTGTGTTCCTAGCGCCCGTGAAGATGAACCGGACAGCCACGGCTGCTACCAACGGGGATTATACGGCACAGCCGCCGTTTCTCCCCGGCAACGTGGCCCCTCTCGTCATGCTCGCCATGTCCAAGGACCATAAACTCTATTACAAGGCCTATACGGATTATTCCGACCTGGACGGAGACGGTTCGTTGGACACGAGCTATGAACACAGCATTGACTATTACGGATATTTTGATTGTTACAAGTGCTATAAATATCAGAGCAGTCGCTTCGAACCGGTGCGGGTGTCCGACGGCAATGACAAGGTCTGTGACCAAGCAGATGAGTGGAGTGGCAATTTTCTGAATTGGGCCGCCATGGCCAGGATCGATACGTTACGCAAGGTACTCTACGGGGGGTATCGATCCACGGATACCGATGCGGAAACAGTGCTCGAGCGAACCTTCATCCCTCAAGACGCTCACAGTTGGGTGAAGATCTATACGCCGGACACGGGAGATCCGGCGATCAGTGATCTTACGCCGTTTTCAGTCAGTACGATTTCCATTTGTAATACCACCAAGGATGCTTACGGTAATCCGCCGTTAATGCGGGTGGCGGACGGGAATCAATCCGGTGAAACGGGATGGCCGAGATGGTCGTCCAATGAACGCTGGCAATGCGCCTGTGACGGTGAAGGTAAAAGCGGGACCAACAGTCTCAGACCGCACGATACAAACGACTTGCTGGGAGACTATAACGTGCGGGTACAGGTTTGTGTGTCCGGTTTGCTCGGCTCGGAAAAATGCAAGACCTATCCAAACGGCAATATCAAACCCTATGGATTGCTGCAAAGCTATGGTGAATCGGACAGCATGTACTTTGGTCTCATGACCGGCTCCTACACAAAGAACAAATCCGGTGGGGTTTTACGAAAGAATATCAGTTCGATTACCGACGAGATTAACTCGAATTCCGGCATTTTTACCGGGACGGCCGGCGTTATAGACACTCTCAACAATATAAGAATTGTTCGCTACGACTATGGAAACGGCCACTATAACAATACGGATAACTGCCCATGGGGGTTATCCAGTTTCAGTGATGGTGAGTGTACCAATTGGGGCAATCCCATTGGGGAGATATACTATGAGGCCTTGCGTTATTTTTCGGGCAAGACCAGTCCGACCTCGGCCTTTTCTACCGACGACAGCGGCATTATCAGCGCCTTGTCTCCGGTGACGTGGAGTGACCCGTATAGCACTTATCCCTATTGTTCCAATCCTTTCGTCATGGTCATCAGCGACACGTCCCCCAGCTTTGATTCCGATCAGATTCCGGGAAGCTATTTTAACAGTTTTTCCGGCGATCTTTCTTTGGACGTGGATACCGAGACAGATACCGTAGGCACAAACGAGAGCCTATCCGGCGACTACTTCATCGGCCAAAGTGGAAGTAGCAACGATGAAACGTGTACCGCCAAAACTGTCTCGTCAAATCTGGGCGAATGCAGGGGGCTATGTCCCGAAGAGCCGGGAAGACAAGGCAGTTACTATCTGGCGGGACTGAGTCACTGGGGAAAGACAACGGATTTGCGAACGGATTTAAGCGACTCCAATTTCGAACAATCCACAACGACATATTCCATTGCCTTGAGTTCGCCCCTTCCAGAGATCGAGCTCTCTGTCAGTGGAAATACTGTAGAGGTGATGCCGGCCTGTTTTGACAATGCCACCGGTCGCAACTGCGCTCTGGTTCATTTCGAGATCTTAAGTCAAACGGCGACATCGGGAAGCTTTTACGTCAATTGGGAGGACTCGGAGCAAGGCGGCGACTATGACATGGATGCCGACTGCATCCTCTATTACGAAATCAGCGGAAATCAGGTTACCTTCAAGATAGAGGTGACCAACTCATCTACGGACTATGACCTCGATCTGGGATATGTGGTCAGCGGCACCACCGATGATGGTGTGCATTACATTGCCGATCAGGATGTCGGGTGGTTCAGCAACAACACTTGTGCTCCCGGCGACTACGGTTCAGACCCTCAATGTGGAACCAGGACACACACTGCGGGGACGACGGCCGCTTCCAATTTGAAGAATCCCTTGTGGTATGCCGCCAAATGGGGGGGATATGAGGATAAGAACGCGAATAATCTGCCTGACCAAACCTCAGAATGGGACGAGGACTCAGACGGCACACCGGATACCTATTTTTATGTGACCAATCCTCTGCAGTTGGAGGCCCAACTCGGGGAGGCCTTTGCCAGCATCCTGGAACGGATGTCTTCCGGCACGGCCGCCGCGGTGGTGGCCGATTCGCAGTCCGGCACAGGGGGCGTTTACCAGGCCATATTCTACCCTCGATTGACGGATTTGAATGGGAAAGAGGTGTCGTGGATCGGCAATGTCAAGGCCCTGTGGCTGGACACATACGGCAATATCCGGGAAGACACGGATAGTGACGGTGTCATGGAGATGGCGTCCGACAAAATCATCCGGTTCTATTTTGATGAAAACAACTCCCGGACCCGGGTCAAGACCTATACCGATACGGATTCGGATGGTGAAGCAGACAGCGGTTCGGAGACCATTGTCGAGGTAGGGGACATCCTGCCCATATGGGATGCCGGTGAATCCTTGGCGGAGCGGGATTTGACCGCGAGTCCACGTACGGTAAAGACTTGGGTGGACAGCGACAATGATGGCGTTGTGGATAATGGGGAAGTCATTTTGCTGAACACAACCAATGCGAGTACGTTACGTCCGTATCTGGCTCAAACTACGAATACGGAGGCCGAAACCCTCATCGATTATATCCACGGTGAGGAGCAGACCGGCTATCGCAGCAGGACGATCGATGTCAGCGGAACGGACCGGGTGTGGCGGTTAGGTGACATTGTTTATTCCACTCCGACCGTGGTGGGAAAACCAAAAGAACGCTATGACATCATTTATGGCGACAATTCATACGCCGGGTTTAAGCAGAAGTACAAGAATAGGCGACAGGTCATCTATGTTGGGGCGAACGACGGGATGTTGCACGCCTTTAATGGTGGGTTTTATGACGAGACAGCGTATACTTTTACAGATACAACCGGCTATGCCTTGGGTGAAGAGTTGTGGGCCTATGTCCCCTATAATATCTTGCCTCACCTTCAGTGGTTGGGATTGCAGGACTACACTCATGTCTACTACGTGGATCTGAAGCCTAAGGTCATAGATGCCCAGATTTTTACCCCTGACGCAACTCATCCGGACGGGTGGGGAACGGTCCTGATCGGTGGGATGCGATTTGGTGGCGGCGAGATCAGTTTGACCGACGACTTTGGTTCCGGGAGTGAGACCCGAACATTCCGGTCCGCCTATTTTGCCATAGACATTACGGATCCGTTGAATCCGGACCTGATGTGGGAGTTCACGGATGCCAATCTGGGATTTACGACGTCCTATCCGGCCATTGTCTATACGCACCAAACCAACAAGGAATGCTGGGTTGGCTTTGGGTCGGGGCCTACGGACTATGATGGTACTAGTGGTCAGCTGGGGCGGACCTATGTCGTAAAATTGTCCAGTGGTCAAGAGCCGATGGGCGGATCGCCTATTGCCACAAACTGGGGCGGCGGCAACAATTCGTTTATGGGAGACCCCTCATCGGTGGACATCGACATCGCTGGTTCACAGTGCAGCGGCGGCAGTTGCAGCTATAAACCGGACGTCTTCTATATCGGTGATTCCCTGGGAACTTTGTGGCGGATCAGCTGTATAGGGGGAACTTGGGCGGGGAACCAGTCCGCGCTCTTATCTTTGGGCAGTACCAAACCCATCGTTGCGGGACCGGCGATAGCAGAAGACGACGATGGCCGCATGTGGATCTATTTTGGGACTGGCAAATTGTTTGCTGAGAGCGATCAGTTGAATACGGATGCCCAAAGTCTGGTCGGTGTGAAAGAGCCCCTTGATTGGAGTGATTGTGATTCTGATTCTGTCACCGATGAACTCACGATTTATTGTGGCAGTTGCCTTTCGGGGACTACCGTCCTTTCGACCAACTTATTGGATACTACCGACTATACGGTTTTTGAAGGAGGATCCGTAGACACGGATGATGATCTTACCAATGGGACTGAGACCACATTTTGGAGTCTGGAAACTCATATCGGCCAATATAGTTCCGGTGATTCCGATTATGATGGGTGGATCATCAATATGAGCGGGGGTGAAAGGTGTGTCACCAAATCCACGGTTCTGGGGGGTCTTGTTACCTTTTCCACTTACCTGCCGGACGTTTCCGATATTTGTAAACATGAAGGGGACAGTTATCTGAGCGCCATATACTATAAGACGGGAACGGCCAGTTATGAAAGCGTGATCGGTACGGATGATACGGTAACCGTAGTAGAAGGGGGTACCACAAGAGCCAAAATCAAGCGGCGAACGTCTCTCGGATACGGGGTCGCCTCGTCTCCCAGTTTGCATGTCGGTAAGAGAAAAGGCGCAAAAGTCATCATTCAGACCAGCACAGGAGAAATCGTGGAGGTGGATCAAGAAAGCCTTCCCGGTGCCTATAAGAGTCGACCCCTTCACTGGGTGGAAACGCAGAACTAACGAAGCAACTTTTGGTTTAAACAACTCACAGGCCATAGATGGTGAATACCGGGGGGCACCGGCTTTCGTGCTGAAAAAACAAGAAGGAGTAACGAAATGACATGGACAAAACGATCGATGTTCCGGGTTGCATCCTTTCTCGTTGTGTTGGGGCTTGGGACAGTGTGTGAAGCAAATGATGCGGTGCCTTCTAATTCGGCCGTAAGTCGCAATCTAAAGACTGCATATGAAATCGCCATGACCGTTTTTACGGACGACCCTGCCGGCACGTTGACACGAGAAGGCCTTGAGAGCTATGGATTCCGCTCGCCAAAGAACGTGACGATCCACATCGTGGAAGGGCGTAAGGACCGATTGAAAATAGTGGGTAGGTCCGTTCCCGGGAACGCGATATATGTGTTGGATAAAAACGGCGAAGTAAAGGCCCATTCAAGGTAAAATAATTAAGGGCGCAACGATTACTTTCGGTTATGGGGATGACTTCCTTGGTAGGTGTTTGGATGTCCCATCTGATACGGTCATCGGCCGTAGGCTTTTCCGCACCCTAATCCCGTCCTAAACATGCCCTTTTGTAGCCTATCCGGCAGGCTCTATTTGAAAAACTGGTCTTTCCGTATTGCAAGGCCCCGTTTCCATCTTACCCGCCTTTTCTCTTTTTTAATCCTACCGCTTATGATACAAAAAACCATCAAAGGTGTAGGGAAGTTGTACGTGTACCTTATCCTCAAGAAGAAATCGACAGAGAAAATATGCTAGACCTGATATCCTCCCGGTTAGTCTTTTTCGTTTTGGTCTTTTTCTGGTTTTGCCCACAAGTTTGGGCGGGGAAGCCCTACAAGATCTATGTCGTCAACAAATACGGGGCATGGGACATCGTGTGTGACCGCTACAAGGTCAACAAGGGAGACCATATTTGGGAAATACTCCGCCGCAAGGGACGCATCGCAGAAGAAAACTTTCCTCACTTCGTGGATATCTTGAAAGAGATGAATCCCCACATTAAGGATGTGGACAAGATTTATCCGGGCCAGAATATCGTCATTCCGTTAAAACAGATTGCCCCACAGGACCGGGATACGCCGAAAGAAACCGGCCCTCGCTACGTGACCATTCCCATGATTCCGGACGTGCTTTTTGATTACCATCGGGTGGCGCCGGGCGATTATGTCTCGCAAATTGTGACTCGGCACCTAGATGTGTCCTGGCACGAGATCCCCGATGATTATTTTGAGACCTTCAGCCGTCTTAATCCGCAGATTGAAGATCTAGATTTGATTTATCCAGGGCAGCTGGTGCGTATCCCGGAATTGGTGGCGACCCAAATGCATCCTGAGCCGCCGAAGCCTCCGGTTCGGGAACCTGTCCCTGACGTAGAGACCGAGACGTCGGAGACATCGGAGGTGGCGGGATCCTTACCGGAGAGTGAACCAGCGCGTGCGGAAGAATCTGAGTCGGCGACCGAACCACTGCCTGAATCGGTAACAGGATCGGAATGGCCGGATCAAAAAGATACAAAAGACAGGGTGCAGCCTGAAGACGGCTTGACAGAGGCGGTCGCGGAGTCCTCTGATCAGAAAATGGTTGGAACCGAAGGCCCCGGAGACACCCGGCAGGAGGTACCGGCTGACCTTCCCCCAACGGTTCCTTCGGCCAAACCGGAATGGCATGATCTCATGTCAACCGTGGCGGAACGGATGGGCGGGCGCTTGCTTTCCTCAGGGTATTGCTATTTTCCGGGCGAAGACGGTGAAGATGTGCCTCTGGATCTTTCTCTGTTTCCGGTGATGGAACTTAAAGACGGCCGACATGTCCTTTTTGAGACGGTTACCGAATTACCGGAAACCTTGGAAGAAACAATCCGAACCGCATGGAAAAACCTGGTGGTGATGAGGGAAGAGATAAAGGCGGCCGGCCGGCCGGTTTTGGACGACTTTTTTGAGGCTGCGTACGGCGATAGGGTAAGACAGAGTGCTGTTATCCCTCCGTTTGATGACGGGATTAAGGCCACCTTGGGCGGAGACTGGGTCGTTCCTGTATATCCCGCTGCAAATCGAGACCCAACGTACTATGCCGTTACCCTCGTTGATGATGCCAAGGAAAAGACCTCACATTCTGTCGTCGTTTATCTTGCACACAAGAATATACATGTCATCGACATTGCAAGTGACACCGATGAAGAAGGGCAACCGTCAGGCCTTGCCGAAAACGGATCGCAAGGAGAGGGCGTACTTACCATTGAAACATCCAGCGCCGAGGCGTTTGTCTCTGCCTTGACGGCCGCCATGGGCTGCTATTATGAACCCCAGGTCTCCATATCTTTTGACTATGCCGGGTTTCAGGTACAAACCTCGGCGAACATCGTTTACGGCAAGAGTGGTACGGACGTGATTGTCGATTTTGGGACATTCTACGGAGATGCCGTCTCTTCCATAGAAAAGGGAGGGATGAAGGTCGTTTCCGTCGGCCGGGATGACAAGGTTATGGAGATCGCGAAAAGAGTTTTGGAGGCCTTGGCGTGTTCTTATACAGAGACCCCGGAGCTGTTTGCAGCGGATCGAGCCCTCGATCGGACTACCGCCTTGGTCGTGCCGGGTTTGCTGATTATGCCTGCCGGCCGAGGAAAGGGCTTGCTCACGGAAAACCCCATTGCACCGGAGATTGTGAGTTTTCTGGATGAGCAGGGAATTACCCTTTGGAAGATTGAGGAGCCCTAGGTAGCGATGCGTGATAGCGTGCCTGGGGAAGGGAAAGAATAAACGTCGGACATCGAACGTTCAACATCGAATTGTGAATGGGAAAAGATGAAGAAACATCTTTTAATGCAACGCGTATCGAAGAACAAACAACGGATGACAGTTATGGGGCAAAATTTTATGAAACGATGGACGATATTGTTGTTGTGTGTTTGCTTTCTATCCGTGTCTTGTGCATCGAACAGGGCCGTTCGCCGAGAAAAGGCAAAAACCTTTAGGCAGCTGGGAGAGGGGTATCTTGCAGAAGGAAACACCAGTTCAGCCCTTCGGGAATTATTGAAGGCCAAGGAATTGAATAGTGCGGATCCCTACACGCATTATGATTTGGGCCTGGCCTATTTCGCCAAGGACCAATTCGACTTGGCGGTTGGCCACTTTGAGAAGGCCTTAGAGTTGAAAGCGGACTATCCCCAGGCCGAAAACGCCATTGGTGCGGTTTACCTGCAACAGGGAAAGTGGGACAAAGCGATACCGTATTTTAAACGGGCACTGGACAACTTGCTTTATGCAACTCCACATATCGTCCTCAACAACTTGGGGGAGGCATACCGGGGTAAGGAGGCGTATGGTCGTGCCCTGGCGTTTTACAAAAAGGCCCTGGAGGAGAACCCGCGTTTTTTAAAGGCGCTCCAGAATATGGGGGCGACCTATCTTGCCTTGGGTAATTACGATGCGGCGATTGGTGCACTGGAGCGAGCGGAGCGTTATGCGCCCGGTTCGGCATCCGTTCAATTTGACTTGGGGAGGGCCTATGCGGGCGCATTCGAAACAGAAAAGGCGATGTCGGCTTTCAAAAAGGCTGTGGCCTTGGCGCCCGATTCAGCCTTGGCAAAACAAGCACAAGCTCGGATCCAACAACTCGCCCAATGAAGTTGTTTGTCGCTAACCATAATACGCTTTTTCTTGACCGAACAGGCAAAAATTGGTAAAAATACAACAGGTAAGGTGTTTTGAGGCCTTTGCTGTTTATTCCGCGACTGGTTGGGACCTTCAGAAACATTTTCTTCTCTCTCGTGGTGTCATGAGCGATAAATGGAAGGATCCTGACCAGTGTGAAAAGAAGCTCGAATGGTTTAGGCACAGGACATCGAGTACGACGGAGAAACAGAGCGAAGGGGGACGTTATTCAAAGGTCTATGGTTCTGACCCGGTTGGGATAAAAGGAGGTCTTATTCATGGCACGGAAAAGAAAAGGTAAGGATAACAAACGTGACAAGGAGATAGCGGATGCTGCCTACAAGGTGCTTGCCCATGAATCATCTGCCAAAGGCGCTTCGCAAAAGAGTTCAGGCCTGGATCCATCATCGGTTGGTGTGGACATCGGAACATCCAAGATCGCTTTGGCCAAAAGCCATGACAACAAGTTGGCGTTTACGTCCGAACTCAACGCATTCATTGAGGTGAATTACTCCAAGTTTACCGAAAACATCTTGAGACAGAACCAGATCAATCACTATAAATCCGGCGATATGTTGGTGATATACGGTGCCGGAGCTGAGGGATTCGCCAACATCATGAACGTGGAGATGCGGCGTCCCATGCAGCAGGGACTGTTGAATCCCAAAGAAGGCAATGCCATAGAGATCATCAAAGGCATCCTCGACGGTCTGGTCGGCGCTCCCAATAAGCGTGACGCCCAGTTGTGCTTTTCTGTTCCCGGTATTCCGGAAGAAGCAAGTAGTGACGTGATTTACCATGAGGCCGTCTTAAAGCGCTACTTGGAAGAAAGAGGATACACGGCAAAGAGTATCAACGAAGGTCTGGCAGTGGTGTTTTCCGAATTGGAAGCGGAGAATTTCAGTGGGATCGGAATCAGTGCCGGAGGGGGAATGTGTAATGTTTGCCTGGCTTTCTTGTCGGTTCCGATTCTTTCCTTCAGCATCCGTAAAGGGGGAGACTTTATTGATGACGCAGTGGCGTCGGTTACCGGTGAGGTCAACACGCGGATTAAGACCATAAAGGAAAAGGAACTCGACCTGACGGTGAAACCGAGTGATGATGTGGAAGAGGCACTGCACATCTACTATGATGATTTAATATTGACCCTGGTTCGCAAATTGAAGGAAGCGCTTGTCCAGACCGCAAAACTCCCTGAGCTGGGGCGACCGATTCCCATCGTGTTGAGTGGGGGTACGGCCAAGCCGGAGGGGTTTGCAGAGCGGTTTGAGCTGATGGTGGATCGAGAGGATCTGCCGGTCGAGATCAGCGAAGCCAGAATGGCGAAAGACCCACTTTATGCTACAGCCAAAGGAGCGCTTATTGCGGCCTCTTATCAGGAATAGATAGGGTGGTATCTATCTACCGCAAAGAATCCGTGAATTGTCGTGACTACGAAAACAGGCATGATCGATTCTTAAAGACGTCTTTGTGTGAGCCCTGAGCATAAGCCCTGAGCATAAGCTATGAGCACGAGGCGAGCAAGGTAGCTTTCCATGGGATCGCCTATCCTACAGCCCTTACCGCCCGCGCACTGCGGGCGGCTGATCGAAACATATGCTGGGTTAATCTCTGATCCGGCACAAAAGTTGAGGTTCCTGAAAAGGGTCTTAACGAAGTATGGAAAGACCTCACGCCTTTTTAAGTGTTCACAAGCCTTCCAAGAAACCGTCCTTATTCAGATCGCCACTGACGAACTCAACGCCCTGAATCCCAGAATCAGTAGAAAAGCGAAGCTTTTGATTCGAAACGGGCAGCTACCAACCCCTTCGGGGTTCCGAGGATTTTTGTATAAGTTTCGAAACAGTACCCTGACCCTCGTCGCGGTGGCGCTGGTTTTAGGGTTGGGGAGTGCGGTGGCTTCACTGAAGAAAACGGTTCCGGATCACCCCGTAGCGGTAGAAAGTCCCCAGTCCGGACCCGTTTACCTTTCCGAAAAGGTCGCAGATGGTGACGCAGTCAATATGCAGGGGGGGGATCTGACCCCGGCAGACAAGCCCCAGGATAAAGATACAACCAGCAAGAAGGTAGGCGCAGAAAATCCGGCTCAAGATCCGGTCGAAGAGCTGCGAGCAACGGATAGGCTTTCGGAGACTGTACCCAAGGACCAGCACCAGGGCTACTCGGGTCAAGTCGTCCCGTTGGCCGGAGGGATCAATGCCTCCGCCTTGTCCCGTGGCATCCCCAGCAGTGAGGATGAGGTGGAATCATACGTTGAAAAGGCCATATGGCTTGTAGAAAAAGAATCGGACAGCGAGTTATACAGCAATGGACTGCGCATCATTACCCGATATACGGTGGAAAACGAGCCGAGAGCCTACTATCGTTTTCGAAGAGCCGAAGACCGGCTTCCATCCTCAGATGACATAACGGATAAGATCGCGGGCATTCTCTACCATGCCGCTGAAAGTGACATGATTGATTTTAAGCCGGAAAAGAACGACTCGATTAACCGATACAGCAAAGCCCTTGTACGGTATGTTCGTAAGAAAAAGGCCTACCATTATTTTATTGATCGTTTTGGCCGCGTCTACAGAATCGTAAAGGATGCCCACGCAGCCCACCATGCCGGTTGGTCCATATGGGCGGACAAGGAACTGGTGTATCTCAGTTTGAATCACGCCTTTATCGGTATATGCTTTGAGGGTAAAGACTTTGAGTCTGGAGGAGAAGATAGCGGTGTTTCCATGGGTTCGGTAAAAAACTCGGTGATCAATGAGGGTCAGCTTACTTCGGGGAAAAAGTTGACCGATTGGCTACGGGTGAAATACCGAATCCCTCAGCACAACTGTGTCGCCCATGGTCTTGCGTCCGTAAATCCTCATCAGATGCTGATCGGTTATCATCTCGATCTGGCAAAGGGCTTTCCGTATGCCAGGTTTGGCCTGAAAGACAAGACCAAGATTCAGCTTCCCGCGATAACGGATTTCGGCTTTCGGTACGATGACCACTTTGTACAGGTATTTAACGGAGACTTGTGGGAAGGGATTGCCTATTCCGACGAGTATATCCGTCATCATGCCCAAATCGTCGACATGACGCCGAAAGAATACAGAGATGTGTTGGCCGAGCGGTTTACAGCGTGGTTTGAACTATATCAGGACTTTCATGGGTAGGATGTTAGTGAAATTTGGTTCCCGGCTCGATAGCCTTTTCCGCTATGGTTACCACCGCGGTGGCGGTGGTGGGTTCTGTGTGTAAAATAAGAATCTCGGCGAAATCAACGGGAGAAAGTAAGATGGTTTCGTCCGAATCGGGGTCGGGTTTTGCCTGTTGCCGATAGTAAACCTGGTACGTTTGTCCTTTTCGAACCCCGTCTTGTTGCCCTTTATTGATAAACACGATCGTTTGATTCGCAAACAGGACCTGGTTTTCTTCCCCGGCAACGACCATGCCCTCCAGTCCCGGCGTTTTGTCGGTGAGCGCAATCTTCTTCTCTCGTGGGACGTAGGGGATTAACCGATCTCCAACTTCAATGTGTCGGTATGATTCAACAATTTCCGCTACCGAAAAAGCCGGCTGCACATCCACGATTTCGAGCAGCCCTACCAAATAGTGCTGGATACCGAAATCCCCTTCAGCTTTTTCATCTCGCATTGTTTGGGTCCGGTACACGGTGAATCGGTCCCCCGGCTGGAATTGGGTGGTTTCAGCTGAACGGACATAGACCAGATCTGCCGTGCTGATCATAAACTTGTCTTCTTTAACACTAAATAAGGTTCCGCTCGGTTTAACCGGTTCTTTTCGAACAAACCCCACGGTGTCAATGGCGGGATAAAAGTAAAAAGTCGATGCCTTTAGAGTTTTCCCCTTGGTTTCCGCCGGCGTTACCGGTTGGACAAGCGATGTATCAGCGAGTTCTTCTGCACCGGCTCTCCGATATAGGCGGATCTGATCCCCCGGATAAATCCAGTGGGGGTTGGATAGATCCTGGTTCTTTCCCCATAGATCGGGCCATACCCAGGGGGAATCGAAGAAATGTTGAGACAGGTCCCAAAGGGTGTCTCCTTTTTGAATGGTGTAGTAAAATCCGGTCTCTAGCCTTTCCACCCGATCCACAGGGTTGTCACAGAGGCCTTGAGCAGGAGCCAAAAGCCAAGACACAAGGATTAGGCAGACCCAGCCAATTTTATGTGTAGGATGTCTGGTCATTGCTACGAATCCGTCCCCGGCGCTTCTTCCAGTCTAACAATCTTGGGCGTAATGAACACAAGCAACTCTTCCTTGTCTTTTACTGTTCTCTTGGTCTTGAACAACCAACCAATAAAGGGGATCTTTCGGAGCCATGGTACCCCGGCCTGGGATACGGTGTCCGTTGTCGTCAGAATACCTCCGATGACAATTGTTTGGCCGTCATTTACGAAAAGTTCCGTTTCAGCGGTGTTGGTATCGATTGCCGGGTTTCCATTAACCGTGTTTGACCAGTCGGGAGCACCTTTTTCGGCGAAGATGACCATCCGAATGCGGTTGTCCCGCGTGATCTGGGGGGTCACACTCAGCTCGATTCCCGCTTCTTCGGTTTCGATGCTGGT
>Ga0180435_10000244_pt1 | contig 56304 bp, 52 predicted proteins | sample SS_ome_3_FD_132467 | JGI IMG/M metagenome (GOLD analysis project Ga0180435, IMG submission 132467) | Hypersaline lake sediment archaeal communities from the Salton Sea, California, USA - SS_3_S_1 metaG | ecosystem: Environmental > Aquatic > Non-marine Saline and Alkaline > Hypersaline >... | reverse complement strand
GACCATGAACGCAGTCAAAAATTGTTGCGCATGGGCCTTTTCACGGCGTTGGCCATCGCCATCCATAATTTTCCTGAAGGACTGGCAACCTTTGCGGCGACCTTAAACGACCCATCCATTGGCTTCTCCATTGCCATTGCCATTGCCATCCACAATATCCCCGAGGGTATTTCAGTATCGGTACCGGTCTACTATGCCACCGGCAGCCGGGCCAAAGCCTTTTATTATTCATTTCTGTCCGGCCTGGCAGAGCCCGTTGGTGCGCTGATCGGATACTTTCTTTTTATTCAGTTTTTCAGTGAGGCGGTGTTCGGCATTTTGTTTGCCATGGTAGCCGGTATTATGGTCTTTATCTCACTGGATGAGCTGCTGCCATCGGCCCAGAAATACGGGGAACATCATATTTCCATATATGGCCTTGTGATTGGCATGGCGGTTATGGCGCTTAGTCTGCTCCTGTTCCTCTAAACTTGACGGCTCCGTATCAAGCCCAACTTTCAGATAGAATCAAGTCCAGTCTAAATTCTGATTTTGGCTACCTGGATATTAAGACGAACTTGCCTGGCTATCCTAGCAGTGAGTCTAAAATATAGGTAGGCTGCATGAATTCGGGAATTTGGGATGGGGCGCCGGGTATGATGCCGGTTTGAATCCAAACGGAATCAATCCCAAATCGGCGGGCGCCACGGATATCGGTTTCAAGTTGATCACCGATCATGACCATATTGTGTGAGTGACAGCGGGCGTACGCTGCCTCAAACAGATGGGTTTCGGGTTTGCCCAGCCGTGTAAATATTAAATCCTTGTGGTTCGGATAGCGCAATTTCAAAGCGGCCTCAAAAATCCCCGCGATACTGCCGGCTGTGAACCCCATTTCCTGATGGGCCTTGGGGTAAATCAGATCCGGATTAGGCAGCAGCATTTGAACCTTGTGCCCCTTGTCGATCTGGCGACATAAGGAAGTAAAGGCCTTATCCACGGTTTCCAGAAAAGGATAACCGCCTTCGTCCGCAATCACGATGACGTCATAGTCTTGGTTGGCGGCAACGATGTGCCCACCGGCTTGTTCAACGTAGCGGCGGCTGTCCTCAGGACCCAGAACCACACAGCGCCCCCCCGCCAATCCATGTGACTTGAAGTAATCCCTGATCAGAGCCCCCGAAGTTAAAATACGCGCTGCTTCGATATCCAGGCCGTAGCCCTGATAGCGATTCGCTGCGGTGATTGGGAGCTTAGAGGCATCGTTGGTGAGAATAAAATATGATTTTCGGGATTGATTGAGTTGTTGAATCAGATCGGCCGCACCGGGCATGGCTCCGGAAAAGTGTACCAACACGCCATAGGCGTCAAACAGGAGCACTTCATATCGTTCCAACAGGTCATCAATGGTGGTATTCGGGATTGAAATCATCGTAATTGGGTCTATAGCACAAGCAACCTTCAAAAAGAAGTGATGGATCATTTACGCTTCTTGATCTTCAACGAGGCCGTGTGTTACTTCCCTCATAAGCCATCGGTTGCTGTTGCCAACCGTTATAATATTTGTCAGAATAACGTTCCGATTGTAAAAACAGGGATACGCCTTTATCGCAACTTTGACTCGGAACATATTTTTGACACCCGGTATATCTGCTATAAAGATTATAAATTAAAGGTTCATAAGGCTATGCGTGCACACATTGCGGATTTTAAACATGAATCGACATCGCTTTATTGAAGACTTGAAGTCAATCGTTGGCTCCGATCATGTCTCCACCGGCCCGAGTCAGGCGGAAATATATTCATACGATGCCTCCCTTGCACGCGGTAAACCCGATGTGATTGTTTTTCCAAACAATACCCGAGAAATTGCGGCTGTTGTTCGTTGCGCGAATCACTGTGGGGTACCATTTGTTTCCAGAGGGTTTGGAACCAACCTGAGTGGTGGGACCGTACTGACCGGGGGTGGACTCGTCATCGGTCTTTCCCGTTTAAATCGCATCATGGAAATCCATCCGCATCGTCGCAGTGCCAAACTCCAGCCGGGGGTGACCAATTTAGAATTGCAGCAAGCCCTGGGTTCGCAAGGTTTTTTCTATGCGCCAGATCCTGCCAGCCAAAAAGTGGCTACGCTGGGGGGCAATGTTGCCGAGAACTCCGGCGGTCCCCGTTGCCTCAAATACGGGGTTACCACCAATCATATTTTGGGCATGCAGTTTGTACTGCCGGACGGTGATATTTTCCAATTGGGCAATGAGTCTCTTGATCCGCCCGGATTTGATCTGCGCGGCGTCGTTGTGGGAAGTGAAGGCACCTTTGGCATTGTAACCGAAATCACCGTGCGTATCCTCCCGTTGCCGGAGTCCATTTTGACCATGTTGGCTGTATATGATGACGTCAGTGCCGCTGCCCAGTCTGTTTCCGATATCATGTCCGCCGGTATTGTGCCTGCAACCCTGGAAATGATGGACAATCCCGTTATCCAGGCAGTGGAAGACAGCCATGCTTGCGGGTATCCGCGAGATGCCGCCGCGGTTTTGATCATCGAGGTTGAAGGTCCTGAGGCTGGTTTGATTGATCAGGCTGAAGCTATTCAGACCATCTGCAGGCGGAGCGGCTGCCGGTCTATTCGAAAGGCTAAGGATAATTCCGAGCGCAATCGACTTTGGGAAGGCCGGCGGGGCGCTTTTGGCGCCGTGGCTCGCCTGGCACCCAACTATTTGGTAAACGATTGTTCGGTTCCGCGGACAAAACTCCCCGAGGCTCTGAACAAGGTGGCCGGCATTGTCGGGAAATACGGCTTCAGGCACGGGAATGTGTTTCACGCTGGAGATGGGAATCTGCATCCGTTGATCTTTTTTGATTCCAGGGACGCAGACCAAATGGAACATGTCAAACAAGCGGGCTGGGAAATCATGCAGGCCTGTGTGGATTTAGGTGGAACGATTTCCGGTGAACACGGTATCGGGATTGAAAAGCGCGAGGCCATGTATCTGATTTTTTCAGAGCATGACCTGGCATGGCAACGTTCTTTAAAAACAGCCTTTGATCCCAACGGTTTGATGAATCCAGGCAAAGCATTGCCTTTACCCATCGAACCTGGTGAAAAACTGCTGAGCCCCGCTAACGGACCGGTGACGGTGTTTTGCATTTCGGACCAGAGCGCGGCCGAAGGCCAATTAATGCAAACCATACGACAATTACGGTCGCAACAGCAATCCATTAAACCTGTGGGCCGGGCCACAGGTGCGCATTTTGGCAACCTGCCAAACAGACCGACCATACCGATACAAGGCCAATCTCTCGATCAATTGGTGGCCTTGGATCCCAGCAACCAGGTGGCGGTGGTCGAGTCAGGCATGTCTTTAAAAGAGTTGCAAGCGATATTAGCAGAAAAAAACCTGTGGCTGCCTTTAAGGCCGCCAATGGCCCCGGGTGACCATTCTCTGGGGGGGGTGGTTGCACTGGGCGCTTATGGACCTGAACGGCTGGCATACGGCGCACCCCGGGACCTCCTTTTGGGACTTCGATTTATCAATGCCACCGGGGAACTGATATCTGCTGGTGGTCGTGTTGTGAAAAATGTCAGCGGATATGATGTGACCCGCTTGATGACGTCTTCGGCCGGTGCCCTGGGATTTATCACACGGCTGACTTGGAAAGTGGCGGCTTTGCCGGAACGCCGTATATGCCTTTATTTTCGAGGATCCCTAATGAACTGCGCGACGGCAGCCTCCCGCTTGTTGGCATCCAGCCTGGCACCGACACATGTTACAGCGACACCCATGGATACCAATACGACTGACCTTGAACGGGCTGAATGGCGTTTGGGCGTCGGATTCGAGGGTTTTTCGCTTGCCATCGATTACCAGGTGGATAAAACATATGCGCTGATGGCAGCCACCGGCCTTGAGACAGATCATGCTGAGGTTTATGATGCGGTTTCAGGCTGTTTTGACGATTTGTATGCCGCCATGCAGCCACGGGCCTTTCATCTGAGAGGTCAATTCCCGTTGGGGCGTCTAATGGCTGTTGTGGCGGCCGCTGGCCATGTAATGGTCAAGAATCCGGTGTTGCTTGATCTGGGTTGTGGGGCCTTGCGGGCTGGGCTGGAACACATACGTGATGAAGAATGGGATGCCATTTGTGCCGTGGCGGCAGACAATGACGGTCAGGTTATACTGGAAAAGGCGCCGCAGACTTTTAAAGCCAGGCATGATGTCTTTGGTATGGTTCGACCGGAATGGCAGCTTATGCATCGGATTAAAAAAGCCTTGGATCCGGAGGGGGTGTTTGCACCGGGCACACTACCCGGTAAGGTATAAATTGGGATCCGGCATCGTTTTATGTTCGTTGCATACCTAGCAGGTGTACGATAGCATCATTTGTGACTTTGAATCAGATGCAGAACCAAGGATTGCCAAAGACAGCTTTAAGCTGCTGATGGTTGATGGCTAATGGCTTACAGCTGGTTGTGATGGTTTTAGTATGGATATTGCTCGACATTATGACGAAATAGCCCATTGTAACAAATGTGGCTTTTGTCAAACTGCCTGCCCCATATTTCGGTCAACCGGTCATGAATCGGGCGTTGCCCGGGGTCGTCTGGCCTTAATCCGGGCCATCATAGAAGATCGTTTGGATTGGAACCAGGATCTCGAAGAGCCCCTGTTCGACTGTTTGCTCTGTGGCGCTTGCACCGCCAATTGCTTTCCGGCGATTCCCACATCGGATTTAATCATTGCGGCGCGGGCCGAGTATCAGGAAAGAGTCGGTAGGAAAAACATTCATCGTTTTTTGTTTGAATACCTGCTGCCATATCCGCGTCGATTGCATCTGGCTGCCAGAGCGGCAGCCTTAGGAAAAAACAGCGGCTTTTCGAGGATGGCGGCGGCCGTTGGATTGCTACGCATTTTTGGACGGGATTTTGAAAAGGCAGAGGAGATGATCGAAACGTTGGCACCGCTGCCTTTTCGGGATCGGGTAAAACCGGGATCCTATGGCGGCAACGGAAATTCCCTGAGGATTGCTTATTTTGTGGGCTGCGGGGTAGATATTTTGCGCCAGGAGGCCGGGGATGCGTCCCTGGAGCGTCTGCGCGCTTTAGGGAAAACGGTTACCGTATTACCAAACTGTTGTTGTGGTTTGCCCGCATGGACGTATGGTGATTTGAAAGCGGCCAGATACCTGGCAGAGAAGAATATAAAGGCGATATCACCTGAGCACTATGACCTGATTGTCAGTGATTGTTCTAGCTGTGCCTCTTTCCTAAAAAAATATCCGCGCCTATTCCCGGTGGGTGATCTGTTCAACCCAAAGGCAAAGCATCTGAGCCAGAAAATTCGCGACATAACAGAGGTTTTGGATCCCACGGAACTCGGGCCACGTGACAATCAAGAAACCGTGACCATAACCTATCATGACCCGTGCCATGCCTCCAGAGGGCAGGCCTTGGTACAGCAACCCCGTAACATTTTAAAAGGATTAGCAGGCATAAACTATGTAGAACTTCCGGAGGCTGATTGGTGCTGCGGCGGTGCCGGATCCTATGCCCTGTCCCACTACAATCTGTCGCGGCGGGTGTTGGATCGCAAAATAGCGAATGTCGCCAGGACCGGTGCCCAAGTTGTGGCGACCTCTTGTCCGGCTTGTATGATCCACTTGAGCTATGGTATTCGCAAGCATGGACTGGATGTGCAGGTTAAGCATATTTCGGAGATCGTGAACGATAGGCTGTAGCTATTTAGCAGTTTAGGTGATAGGCTGGTAACTGCTAATGGCTTAGGGCTTATACCTGATAGCTACCAAAGTTAAATATAAGATCAACAGGAATTGGGAAAACAAAAACATCTAAAATAAGAAAGAATTCAATAATGCAAAATTTAAATCTATCCGGTATCTTCCCGCCCATAACCACACCATTTAAAAATGGCCAGGTAGCCCATGATAAACTGACTAGCAATGTGGAAAAACTGAGTAAAACCGGTATCGCAGGGATTGTGGTTTTGGGATCCAATGGGGAAGGCGTGTATTTGTCCGAACAAGAAAAATTAGATGTTATCGAAACCGTGGTCCAGGCCACACCGGACCATATGCCGGTGATTGCTGGAACTGCCTGTGAAAGCACGGCAGAAACCATCCGGCTGACCAGTGCAGGCGCTGAGATTGGGGTCCAGGCTGCCCTGCTAAACACACCCCATTATTATGGTGGCAAAATGACCAGCGAGGCCCTGGCCCGGTTTTATTCAATGGTCGCTGATGCCGTTCCGATCCCCGTGTTGTTGTATAATGTGCCTAAATTTACCCATCTGACATTGGCGGCTGAAGCAGTCGGGCAGTTGTCCCGCCATCCCAATATTGTGGGCATCAAGGACAGTTCTGGCAATCTGAATCTGTTGGGCCAATATATAAATAAGTCCGAAGCTGATTTTAATGTGCTGGTTGGAACGGCGGGTGTATTATTTGGCGGTCTCTGCCTGGGAGGTGTTGGTGGCATCCTGGCGCTGGCTAATATCGCACCGCATGCATGTGTCGAATTAGCTGAAATGGTGGATCAGGGCCGTTTTGCAGAAGCCAGGAAGCTGCAGCTGCGGATGATTCCGGTTAATCTGGCTGTGACAGCCACCTACGGCATCGGCGGTTTAAAAGCGGCCATGGATATGTTGGGATATTATGGTGGGGATCCGCGGCTACCCCTGCTACCAGCCAGCAATACCGACAAAGTTGAGATCAAGGCAATATTAGCAGCGGCAGATTTGTTGCCTGTCGGTTAGCGCTTAGCGGTCCGGTGCAAGTTATAAGCTGCCAACCGTCCGGCGCACTCCCGGACTGGATCAAAAGGGATTCAGATACTTAAAATCGTAAATAACCATACCACGTAAACCAAATGACTCTTCCGGAAATCGTCATAACCGGCGCTGCCCGAACACCCGTTGGTAAATATCTCGGAGCACTCAGGGATATTCCGGCTGCGGAGCTGGCGGCACTGGTGTTGAATGCGGCCGCAGAACGCGCCGGGATCAATCCCGGTCGTGTAGACGATGTTATCCTGGGGCAATCTTATCAGAACGGAGAAAACGTCAATATTGCGCGGGCGGCTTTATTGACCGCAGACTGGCCCATGGAAATACCGGGAGTTACCATCGATCGCCGGTGCCTATCGGGTATTGAAGCCGTCTGTATGGGCGCCACGAAAATACAAAGCGGCCAGGGGGATATTGTGGTGGCCGGTGGTGTGGAGAATATGAGCCGCACGGAATTCTACATACCGGGTGAATGGATAAAATGGGGACTGAGCGGACAGGTCGATTCAAAATGGGGATTGATGCCACGTGGACATGGTGCCCTGGCCATGTGGGGTCTGCCATTTTTTGATCGTATCCAGCGTGCCCGGGTGATGTCACAGCCGATAAAGCGGTTTGGAGAACTCAACTCCATGATGTCCTGGGCCGAGGCGGCCGCCCAAGCGGAAAGTATCACCCGCGAGCAGGCCGACCTTTGGGCACTGGGTAGTCATACCCGGGCAATCAAGGCGATGAAATCCGGGAAATTCGAACGTGAAATGATACCGGTTCCCATATTCCCACCAAAATCCGATGCCCAGCTGTTGAATCAAGACGAAACCCCCCGACCCGACGTGACCCTTGCCAAGCTGGCCAGCTTGTCCGCTGTGTATCCGGACGGCATCTGCACTGCGGGTAATTCTTCTACGGAAAACGATGGGGCGGCTGCCGTGGTCCTTATGACAAAGGAAAAATCAGATATTCTAGAAATTCCTTATCTTGGTGAGCTGATCTCCTTTGGTACAGCAGCATGCGATCCGTGTCTGACATATCCGGCGGTTCCGGCTGCGGTGAAAAAAGCCTTGTCGGCTGCAGATTTGCGTCTGGCCGACATGGACCTGATCGAAATTCAAGAAGCGTTTGCGGCTCAGGTTCTGGCAGATGTCAAATTAATGGGTCTAGCCCGAGACGAAATAGACGAGAAGGTCAATGTCAATGGTTCCGGCATCTCACTGGGGCATCCCATCGCCGCAACCGGGACCATGCGTTTGATAACCTTACTGCACGAAATGCAAAGACGTCAAGCCACTTACGGTTTGGTGGCCATCTGTGGTGGTGGCGGCCAAGGTATCGCTACGGTGGTCAAGCGATAAAGACCTAGTAATCCAGATCAAGGATTTATCCCATGGAATGCCGCTCAAACCTGACAAGCGAAGCCCTAAGCGATACGATTCGCCAATTTGTGGAATCAGAATATGATCTGGGCCGTGTGAAACAGATTAAGGAAATTTTGGGCGGTTATTGTAATAAAGGATATGCGCTATGGCTGCAAACCGGGAATCAGGGTATTAAATATTTCTTGCGATTGTATAACCCCAATATAGATGAAAAAGAGATCCGATTTGAACATGCGTTGCTGATGCATCTACAATCGAACGGATTTGATCTGGCCGCCAAGATTATTCCGTGCCGGGATAATACGACCTTGGTTCGAACAGCGGCACCCGAAGACCATCCGGGAGAAAAAGCGCTGTGGGCCCTGTTTGAATTTCTGGATGGGGAAGACAACTATACCTGGACCCAGACAAACCTGAGCGATAAGGAGTACAGTAGTGCGGCTGAGATTCTGGCCCATCTGCACCATTGCGGGCATGGCTTTGAAAAGCCAACCGGGGCGGATCGGGTCCAGCCGCCGATTATGCAGTTTATCCTTACGTTCAAAAAAACCTATACTGACTTTCTGATACACGCCAGAGCCGGCGTGCGACGTTGTGACCGGCTGTTTCTGACCAATTTTGATGACATTTGCAGCACATTGGACCTGGCGGTGAGCTACACCGATGAATTTAAAGGCATGCCGCAAATAGCGATCCACTGCGACTATCATCCCGGCAATCTAAAATACCGTGATGAACGGGGGGTGGGTCTTTTTGATTTTGACTGGTCCAAAATCGATTACCGCCTGTTTGATCTGGCCCTGGGTCTGGTATATTTTACCGGCATTTGGGATCCCCGGCGACGAGGCCTGCGTTACGATAAATTTAGACTTTTCTTAGCCACTTATAACAATACCTGCCGCCGGTTTGAGTATATTCAAGCCTTGAGCCACCAGGAAAAGCAAAACTTGGTGCCCATGCTGGGCATTGCCAACCTTTTCGTCCTCAACTGGGATCTGGTGGATTATTATGGGATAGCACAACCCGATGACGATGAGTATTATACCTATATCAATCACAACATCGGTTTAATGCACTGGATTTCGGCTCACACGGATGCGCTTGAATCGCTGGTGGTGGAAACTTTGGATTGATCCGACCACCAACTCTAATTTTAATATCTAAAAGTCCCCCAGTACAACCACCCAGGTTTATGCAAATTATCGTAGAAATTTCTTTCCCTTCTCTTCATAATTGCGTATACGGTTTGGGTTATATCCAGTGTATACTTCCGCTTTGTTCTGGGAGATGAGCCAACATTGATTGCCACCGTCAAATCGTTCCTGCCTTTATTCATCGCCACGGTTTTTTTAACCATGGGAAACGGCCTGATGAGCAGCTTGTTGAGTATCAACATGCGGCTCCAGGGATACGGGGATCAGGTAATCGGGCTGGTTATGTCGGCCAACTACCTGGGAATTCTAACCGGTGTCTATTTCGGCCAGCGAATCGTTCAGAAAGTAGGCCATATTCGTGGTTTTGCAGTGTTTGCAGCGGTTATGACGGCCGTAGCATTGACGCATGGGCTTTACATGTCGGCCTGGCTATGGGGCCTGTTAAGAATTTTTAATGGCATCTGTGTCACCGGACTTTTCATGGTGCTCGAAAGCTGGCTTAATGAAAAAGTGGAGCCGGTTTTTCGGGGTCGCTTGCTTTCCATATATATGGTCTTGGTCTATTTCGGGATAGGCAGCGGCCAGTTTTTATTGAATGTCAGTGATGTGGCCAGCCAATCCATATTCATGCTCGCGGCGATCTTGTTTTCCCTGTGTCTGGTACCCATTTCCATTACTGGTGCGGTTAACCCCCAGCCATTGGAAGTCCCCCGTTATAACTTTGTCAAATTGTTCCAACTGGCTCCTTTGAGTATGGTGGCCGTGTTTATCAGTGGCTTGATCAACAGTTCCTTTTATGCCATGGCCCCCATGGTGACATTGGACATGGGCCTGAGCGTCCCTCAGGTTTCCCTCTATATGAGCCTTACCATCTGGGCCGGACTTTTGTTTCAATTTCCGGTTGGATTTTTTTCGGACCGGCTGGATCGTTTGACGGTACTGTATTCTTTGGGATTTCTGGTCTGCTCGGTCAGTGTTGGTATGATCTTATTAGGAAGGATAAACCTGGGTCTGCTTTATACCCTAACCATCTGTTTCGGAATCGTTTTTTCTATTTATACCGTTGCCATGGCGCGGGCTCAGGATAATATCGATAAAAAAGAGATTGTGCCGGTCAGTGCGGCTTTAATTCTTTTTTTTGGTATCGGTGCCTGTTTCGGCCCCATCACTTCATCATTGTTGGTTTCAATACTCGGTCCCTTTGGCCTATACTATTTTACGGCTTTTTGTGGTGGGTGTTTGGGACTAATTGTCTGGAGCTTACGCAAGCGATTAGCCAGCACATTGGCAGAGCAGGTTCCAACAATCCCCATACCCAGAACTTCTCCGGTTGTGGGTGCCATCGATCCACGGCGGGAGCACCTATCTGATCAGGAATGAATATTGCAAAAATATAGCAATAACGTTATGGTGGATACTGGCTCGATTTTGATATTTCGTTTTGTACTACATTAATCGGGTGATTGAAATGGAACAGATGTTTCAAAACGACAACGGCGGTCGGCGATCCGGATTGGAGCGGCGTGATTTTTCAGTCGATACCATATGGAAATCAGAAAGAAGATCCGGTCAAGATCGGAGAGACGGGATCGAAAGGCGGCTCCAATTGAGACTTGCGTCTCGGACCTTAAGAAATCTGAACCGGATCAAATTTGAGAGTCCCTCAAAAATTAATAAAATCAAATCGTGAATTCGATTTTTGGAATGCCGCTTTTTCGTTTCGGGACGAACGTTAACTCCCTTGGAAGCCTTGCAAAATGAAAACAGCTACTATCGCATGGTCGTGGAGAATGCCACGGACATGCTGAGCAAGCACGATCCCGATGGGATCTGCAAGTATGCCTCACCCAGCTTCAGGCATCTTCTGGGCTATAAGCCCGAAGAGATGATCGGGCGTAATGCCGTTGAATTTCTTCATCCAGATGACCTTGAAAATATCCGAAAAAGCTATCGTGGCGGCCTTGGCCGGAAATAATTTGTCCATTGATGACATGCTGGTGGTTCGTCCCGACGGGACCTCGGAACCGATTGTCAACTGCCCGGTTAGGCGCATCGAGAAGACGCAACACCGTGAAACCGAAGTCATTCAAATCGGTGGGCGCTGGATTGAGGTCACCGCCGATCCGGTTTTTTGAAACGACGATAAACTCCAAGGTATCGTCCACATAATGGCAGACATCACCGAGCGGAAAAAAATGGAGGAAGGGCTGCGTCAGGCGCAAAAGATGGAGTCCATCGGCAACCTGGCCGGTGGAATTGCCCATGATTTGAACAATATTTTGTTTCCCATCATCATCTGCACGGGGTTTAGCGCACGCATTAATGCGCAAAAGGCACGTGCCATGGGTATTGAGGGTTTTCTGCTCAAACCTTCATGGTTTCAAAAGAAGATAACAGTACCTGCTTGAGCGCCGCCACCACCAGGGGATTGTTGCCGAAGGTGTTTACAATCCACATCTCGGTTAACCTACCGATTTCTATGCTGGGACTCTGGGCAAGTTTTGCGGTCGCGTAGACATTCAGATCAGTTATCAGGTTGAACCCGTGGAGAGGATACAAGGATAATCGTAGGAATATGTGCATGACAGGCGCGCGCTAAGTTTTCCTAGAGGTCATATATTCGCGAATACATTTTTTTCAAGTGTTGCAGTTTTTACCAGCCAAAACCTGTTCTTAAAACACTTGAAACAAGGGCTCACGTTTTCAGGTTGTCATCCCGCAGTGAGCATGTGGTTCGGGAGAATGGGGGAGGGTAAAGGAAAATCTACTTCCCTGGTGCTGCCCATCGCTTTCGACCCAGATTTTGCCACCATGCAATTCAACCAAACTCTTGGTTAAGGACAATCCCAGACCGGTGCCTTGAAATTTTCGGCTGCGTGAATGCTCAACCTGTTCAAATGGCCTGAAGATATGATCCATATCCGCTTGGGTCAATCCGATGCCTGTGTCGGCGACTTCAATTTTGAGTTCAGGGTGGGTAGATTCGGGGGATGGGCTGTCTGCATTGGTTTTACTTTCAGATGGTTGGGCGCTGATGGTAATACAACCCCCATCGGGAGTGAATTTGACGGCATTGGAAAGCAGATTGTACATGATTTGTTTGAGTTTGCGCTTATCGGCAGTGATATACTCAGGTAGGTCCCCGAATTGTAGGTTCACCTCCAATCCGTGTTTCATGGCTTTCTCCTTGATCATGGTCAGGCTGTTGTCCAGGAGCGATTTTATATTGAAATGCACCGGATCCAGGTCTAATTTGCCTGCCTCTATTTTGGAGATATCCAAAATATCGTTGATCAAGGAGAGTAGGTGCCGGCTGCTGGCCAACACATCGTTGAGATACTCGGATTGGATCGGGTTGAGCTCACCGAAATTATTGTCGACGATGAGTTCCGTGAATCCGATGATATGATTTAAAGGCGTACGCAGCTCATGGCTCATGTTGGCCAAGAATTCGCTTTTGGCACGGTTGGCTTCTTCGGCATCCTGCATAGCCGTCCGGACTTGCAGATCGGTTTCTTTTAGATCGGTGATGTCCACAAAGCTTTCGATCAGGAGTTTTTGCCCCTTTTTGGTGAGAGGGACAACGGTTTTTAAGATGTCTATGTGGTTGCCACCAACGCCTACAAGTTTGCGGTACTGGCCGTCGACCGTTTTTCCGAGGTCCGTAATGGGACACCTGCCTTTTTCTGCCGGGCATATAAAGGAATGGCATATATGCCCTTTGACTTGATCCAGGGTGCGGCCCATAAGTTGTACAGCAAAGGGATTGGCATCCATGATGTGATGTGTTTCCGCATCAATAACCATGATGCCTGAAGGGGTGGAGTCCCAGATGGCTTTAAGGTGTCGTTCACTTTCACTGAGGGCCTCTTTTTCCCGTTGTAGCTGGGCCGTCCTGCGCGCCACGGTATGTTCAAGTCCGGCCATTTGTTCTCTGATTTTATTGTCCGATTGTTCCAGGTCCTCCAACATGGCATTGAAAGTCGCCGCAAGCTGACCGATTTCATCTGTTGAGGTCACCTCGACCCGTTGCGTTAATTTAGAGGTTTCGCCGCGGATATCGTTAATGACCTTAAGCAGATCACCCAGCGGTGCGGACATGGAACGATACAGACGAATGCTGAGTAATACCACGCACAGCGTGCCGACACCGAATATGAGCAGGGTGGTGGACCAGGCTGTTTGGGTTTGCTTGGATATATGATCCATGGAGTCTGTAAAGCCTTGCAACCCATGGATGCGGACCTGGGCGATGAGTGACTTCAAGTTGTCTTGCAGATCAAAAAATTGCTGGCCGGTTATGGCTGCGTTTTCAAGATCATGATCCAACATGGCTCTGACCCACCGTAAGCCGATATGATAGGTTTTGCGGTATCGTCCGTCGATTTCATTTATTTTGGCAATTAAGAACGGGGAATCACCGGTGAGTTGTCTTATTTTGGCAATATGCTGATTGACCGGATATTCCATGTTCTTCAGCGGTGTCAGTAATTCATCGCGACCGGCAGATGCGGCATTGCCGATAGTTGCCAGCACACGTTCAACATTCAATTCCAAGTGCATGCAATTGAATGCCAGTGGATATTCGGTCTCTCGAATCTGAACAACCCGGTCGGCTATTTTGGCTGTGCTGTAGATATAACCTGATCCCAGAAGCAACAAAAGAATGCACATCAAGGTCATGGCTGACAGCAGCCGAAATTTTAAGGTTGGTCCCCCCAACTTCATTATGTGATCCTTTTGGAAGGCATAAAAGCCCTGTAAGTACTGTATATCTAATTATATCGGTCTGATTATGAATATCTTTAGCAAAAAGAGAGAGGCGCGTGTGTGGCCTGAGTGCCGCAATAATAATTACAATAGTTTTAATGACTTATAAATAGACGCTAAAGTCTATAAACAGAAGGACGATATAGCATATATGGACAACCGGAAAGATTAAGAAATGAGGTTCACACATGTCGAAGCAAACTGTACTGGTGATTGAGGACAATGATATCAATATGAAACTTGTCAAAACGCTGCTGGGACTGGCTGACTATGACGTGATTGCGTCCATGGACGCCGAGACCGGAATCAGTCTGGCACGCGAAAATGTACCTGATCTGATTCTCATGGATATCCAACTACCGGGAATGGACGGACTCAAAGCCACCCAAATTATTAAACAGGATGATCGGCTCAGATCCATACCGGTAATCGCCCTGACCTCCTATGCCATGCAAGGGGATGAAGAAAGAGCCCGTGAGGCCGGTTGTAGCGGCTATATATCGAAGCCTATCGATACGCGTAATTTTGCCAAAACGCTAAAAGGATTTTTAAATAAACCACAGGCATCCGATCTTCAGCCGGCGACGGCGCCTTGCCAGTACCAGGCACGCATCCTGATCGTGGATGACGAACCCATGAATGTCAAATTATTAGTCGCCCAACTTGAGGGAAACAGCTATGAAATCATTCAGGCCTTTGGCGGTAGAGAGGCGCTTGAAAAGGCTTTTGCCCAGCATCCGGATCTTATTCTACTGGATGTCATGATGCCGGACATGGACGGTTACGCTGTCACCCATAAATTGAAAAACGATCCGCAAACCAGCGCGATACCCATCATCCTCATAACGGCTCTCAGTGGAACGCATGATAAAATTCAGGGTTTGGAAATGGGAGCCGAAGAATTTTTGAACAAACCGGTTAGTAATACAGAATTGATTGCACGGGTGAAATCTATGCTGCGGTTGCGTCAATACCAGGAGCAGCTGAGCATCCGATCTGAATCCGGAGCTGTTTTCTCAGAAGGTTGTGCACGGTCATTTATCTCGGAAGCGAATCAGGCAATTCCCAAGGTATTGTTGGTGGAAGACGACCAAAAAGATGTCAAACTCATTCAGAATTACCTGGCCGACCAGCCCTATGAGGTGATTACCGCCTATGATGGTGAGGAAGCGCTGGCCTTGGCACTTAAAGAAAATATTGATTTGATATTATTGGATATATTGCTGCCTGGAACCGACGGATTCGAAATTTGCAACCGCTTGAAGCAAATGGATGAAACCAAAAATACACAGATCGTCCTGATTACCAGTTTGTCCGATATAGAGAGCCGTATCAAGGGGGTCGAGATGGGGGCCGATGATTTTCTGGTAAAACCCATCAACAACCGGGAATTGTTGGTGCGTATAAATGCCTTACTTAAGAAAAAGGTCTATATGGACCAATTGCAGGCTCAATATGAGACTGCGATGGATTCAGCAATTAAGGACGGCATGACCGGCCTCTATAATCATGCCTATTTCAAGCGGTTTCTCGAAATAGAAGTCAAACGCGCCATTCGTCAGACCTATTCCGCTGCTTTACTTATGATGGATCTGGATGATTTTAAGGCGCATAATGACAGACTGGGCCACTTGGCCGGCGACATTATCCTACGGGAAAGTGCCAAAATAATCCAAGCCGCCACCCGGGAGATCGATTTAGCGGTTCGCTACGGCGGTGAGGAATTTGCCATCGTGCTGCCGTACGCCGGGAAAAACAATGCCCTGTCTGTGGCCGAGCGCATTCGATCCTCCATTGAATCCCATACTTATACGTTGGCCGGGGTACAACCGCCGCAACGCATGACCATTAGTATCGGCATCGCGACATGCCCTGAAGACGCACTCAGCGTCGAGGCCTTGATTCAGAAATCAGATGCCATGCTGTATCGGGCCAAAGAAAATGGTAAAAATCAAATCTGTGTTCAGGAGAGCAAAATCGCTGCGAGCCAACCCGGAAACATGCCGGTGGCACCACCTGAGTTAATAAAAGCTGATTGTGCAAGTCGCCCAATCTGATAATTCTACCTTTCCTATTTGAATAATTACCACATCCTTGCTTTACCACTATTCAGCACATAAGGGACGTCCATTAAATTATTAATTTCTAGTTATCTCATTCAGTCATTTCAGAGAAATTAATAATTTAATGGACGTCCCTTGATACTTTATTGAATATGAGTCTGGTCCTGCTTTTAATGGCAGGAAATATGGGGATGTTATTTGTTTTTGCCGTTCTTTATGGATTTGCCCACGGCGGTCTTTTTACGGTAATATCACCGACCGTTGCTGAACTGTTCGGAACCGGATCCCATGGGGCGCTGTTTGGTTTAATCTGGTTTTGCGGAACCCTGGGCGGTTCCATGGGACCGTGGCTAACTGGATATTTATTCGATGCTACCGGTAGTTACCAAGAGGCATTTTTAATTTTGATCGCTTTTGGTTTGATGGGCTTGGTGCTCATCGGTGCTTTAAGTCCACTGAAACAGAGCATTCGGGAGGTTCATTAGATCATCTTTTCTTTGCTCTGCAGAATTTTTTGGTGGAGGCTCTCAAAATCAGAGGGAATTTCGGCGGCAACCTCTTTTCTAACAATCTGGATGGCATCAAAATCACAGCGATTCATGCAGACGCCGCAGCCAATACACCATTGATCATCCACCACGGCCAATTCCGACTCAATGGTGATGGCATCTACCGGGCAAATCTCAACGCACTCGCCGCAGCCAACACAGGCAGAATTATCGGTTTGACGTATAAAATAGACCGCCATGAGGTCGTCCCGGGGAATTTTGCGTCGGCGGATACTGCCGACATTCCAACAGGCGCAACCGCAGCAATTACAATTGTGTTGCACGTGACCGGCGGCATTATCCACAAAATGAACCAGGCCGATACGGGCGGCATTGTTCACGACCTGGCGGGCTTCTTCACGTGATATTTCTCGGCCCAGACCCTGTTCGATCAAATAGTCGGCCATTTGATCGAATTTGAGGCAGACTTCCAGGGGGTGTTCACAAGCCCGGCCCATTAAACCCGCTTCAACCCGGCAAGGGCAGTGCGCCAGGGCAAAGCGTTGGGCCTGGTTTAGTATCGTGTCCATGCGATCATGTGGCAGGACGGCCTGGATCTCAGGATCCAAACTTTGCTGGATGGGAATATAGCGATAGGGTTTGACTTTTTTGGCGCCAAAAGCCTCTTGCGTAACCTGTCGGTTGAAATACTTCAAAATTAGGCGGGTCATGTTACGCGCTTGAGGGGTATCTTTGCCCTCCCAGAAAAATGCCTGGGGAAATCCAAAGCCGGCCTGATGCAGCGCGTAGCCCCTCTCACCATTCTCAGCTTTGCCGGCAAAAATCAATTTTTTAGCGGCCAGGCTTTCCAGAATGTCAGTCACTTCCTGTATTCCCATATTAGAAGACCGGGCCAAATCAACAACCGGCATCGGTTTCAGCGGTATATGGTTTGTGGGCAGCAGAAGGGCAACTTGTGCCTCTGACTCGCTAAAGACGGATTTTAGGATGTCCACCAGCTCATCTTTGTGGGGTAGGCCCATTCCCAGGGTGGATAAATGCTTGGCTAAACGGTTGTAGACATCTTTTGGCATAACGATCTCCAATGAAAATGAATAACGCGGATATATGACAACTCACGGATAACATATTGCTTGAAACGAAACCATATCATCAATATATCAGCATTGCAAAGATAGCCGAACCTTGACCTGCTTATCTAAATCAATTATGTCTCTTATGGCGTAATATAATTACGCATGATCGTAAGATTTGCATTTTACGAAGCATGATAAGCCATTAAAATTTCATTTTGTAGATGATATTCCTTCGCAGCATAAACAAGATAAATATTTGAGCATGGACGAGGTGTCCTCATGCGTGATGAATATAACGTACCGGGTTTCAAGCGGAAGTATGAGAGAAAAAACTACAGTACAGACATCTATTTTTCAGTGAAATCCAAAGCATTTCCCGCCGTAATTCAAAATATCAGCCTGGGGGGTGCCCTCATCAATCACGATAGCGCCCCTAAAATATTTGAGGGTGAGATTATTACCGTCAATATTCCTTTCAGTACGACAAAGCGCAGTGTCAAACGCAAAGCCACGGGTCTGAAGCCATAAGTGCTAAGACAGCCGGGCTACCGAAGCTAATCGTTTTAGCCTTTGGGAATGCAGGCCCAAGGGCTTTTTCTTTTTAGGCCCGTTCTATCTATTCGGCAAATCGGCGGTAAAATTCAAATCGAGGAGGTGATTCGTTGTCTAACGGCAATTCGCTTATAAATTCGATTAGTAATTGATTGTTCAGGAAGATAGAAAGGAGGATCATATGCAAAAAAATATATTTAAATACACATGCTTATTCTTGATTGTCTTTTGTCTATTGTTCATGACGTCGTGTGCAAAGAAAGTCGTTCAATCTGAACCGATGATGGCGGAAACAGAAAGCGTTGCTGAAGAGCCGGCTGAGACCGAAGATCCAGAGTTAGCCGCAGGGGAGCAAGCTGAGCAAGCCGAACTGGATCTCAAACAATCGCAACTGGCTGAACAAGCTGCGAAAGAAGAAGCGGAGCGAGCAAAAGTTACCGCGGCCCAGATGTTCATGAATGCGGACATCTATTTTGATTTTGACAGCTCTGCACTCGAGGATGCGGCCAAAGAACGGCTGTTCCAGAAAGCGCAATGGCCTCGTGCCAATCCAGAGGCTTCTGTCATCATCGAAGGGCATTGTGATGAACGCGGGACAAGTGCTTATAACATTGCCCTGGGTGACAGTAGAGCCGAGAGCGCTAAATCGTATCTATCTGCCTTGGGCGTTGAAGCAGGGCGGCTTTCAAAAATCAGCTATGGTGAAGAACGTCCTATCGACACAGGAAGCGGTGAAGAAGCTTGGGCTCAAAACAGGCGGGCTCATTTTGTGATCGAATAAGATAGGGGAAAAGATGGTGCCATCGTTTGTCCCCGGGCCGATCGATAAAGGATGCAGTAAGTTGATAGGCTTTTGGGCTTAGGTTGATTTTCAGGTTTGGGGTCTGTCGCAATTATCGGGATCATGCCGGCATTTTTTCTCTTTGGTTTTTTCTGCCAGGCGAACCGTGCGGCGGTCTCTGGCTTCCCGGTTGCGACGGATTTCTTCATCACTGGTCAATTCCAGACCGGGCACATGGGTCGGTTTGCCGTCTGTGTCCAGCGCTACGAAGGTGAGGTAGGCCGAAGCCGTATGCCGGATTTGGCCCGTGGTGATATCCTCGGCCTCAACGCGTACACCGATCTCCATGGAGGTCCGGCCCACCAGATTGACACTGGCCTTAATGGTGAGCAGGTTGCCGATGTATACTGGATTATGAAAATCAAGCCGATCGATGGAAGCGGTTACTACGGCACAGCCGGTATGTTTGATGGCCACAACGCCGGCGGCATCATCGATATGTTTCATAACCACACCACCATGGGTAATGCCGGCCAGATTAGCATCCTGGGGCTGCACCATGTGTCGCATAATGACACTGCTATGTTGTACGGTTTTTGGCTCCATCAATAAATTTTTGTCCAAAAATATATTAAAGCGGCGAAGCTGCTCATTATAAAAAGATGGCCCGCGGACCCTGGGCCCATTCTTTTATTTCCAGTACGGATTAATCAAATCTTCGAAAATCACGATGGCGGCTTCCGCTCCATGGCCGGCTGCGGTTACAATCTGTTTGTACCCACCAGCAACGTCGCCGGCCGTATAAATGCCCGGAATGTTGGTGCGGTAGTTATCATGTTTGATGAAGCCATCATCGGTGAGCGCCAATCCGAATTTTTGGGCAAGATCGTTGCTGGGGTCATAGCCGATGGCCATGAAAACGCCGTCCACCGCCATCTCCGATGTTTCATCTTTGGCATTGTTATACAGAAGCACCTGCTCCACAAAGTGTTTGCCACGAATTTCGCGAACCTCGGTATTGAACAGGATGGGGATGTTGTTCTGGATAAGATTCTGAACCAGGACATCCTGGGATTTAAGCCTGTCTCTGCGATGGACGATGGTCACATCGACACCCGTGTTCTTTAGATAGAGCGCCTCGGTGGCAGCGCTGTTACCGCCGCCAACGATAATGACCTTGCGACCTTTGAACAGAGCGCCATCACAGGTGGCGCAGTAGCTGACCCCATGACCACCCAGGCGTTGTTCGCCCGGGACGCCCAATTGGCGGTGAGAAGCACCGGTGGCCATTAGCACCGTTTTGGTATTGAATTGGCGTCGACTGGTCTGTATCTTAATCGGATCTCCCGGCTCGATGCCCACCACTTCCTCGCCCGGGAATATCTGCACATATTCGAGGGCATGGGTCACCATAATGTCCACCAGGGTTTTGCCCCCCACCTGTTTCAGACCGGGATAGTTTTCCACCACGGGGGTCAAGGCCACTTGACCGCCTAAAACGCCTTTTTCCACCACGACAGTTTTGAGCCCGCTGCGAGCGGCATAGATGCCGGCACTCAAACCAGCCGGCCCCCCGCCGATAATAACCAGGTCGGTTTCAACCTCTTTTTCCTGGTTGTCGGGTATAAATACTGTTTGCTGCTCCAGCTTATCCAGAGATGACACAAATAATTCCTCGGATTGGGCACCCTGGGCAATCAAAACATCGTTGGCATAGGTCTGGGGCACCGATTGGGCAGCGTAGGTTTCAGCCAATTCCGGATTGGCTTGAATATCAATGATTTCCAATGAAATCAGATCGGCTCGTTCAATGGCGGCCTTGAGTGTGTTTTGGGCCTGTTGGGGGCAGTAGGGGCAGGAAGCGCTGACAAATATTTTAACCTGACGGGGCGAATCCAGGCGTTCCATAACCTGTTTGGATGGCTCCGATAATTGACTATTCCCAGTCCCAATCAGCAGCATGGCCTCTAGAAATATGCGGCCTTCTTCTCCCAGGGGTGCGCCCAGCCAGTGAATATTGTAGGCGTCTGGAGCTAAAACCAGTGTGGGTGAAGCGTGAACCCCCCATTTTTGAGCCAGTTCATGACTCAAGTCGTATTCTTTTAAGTTGATTTTATCGGTCATTTGACGAAAAAAACGCAATCCCTGTCTGGCGGCATCGCTAAAAACATCATTGATACCGGGCTGTGCAAACAAATAAATTGGGATTTCATGTTTTATGTTTCGAAATAGTTCTTCGATTTCCCGCTGGGCTTGCTCCATCTGGGCTTCTTGTTCGTCTACCATGACTCGGTTTACCTCCCATAATAATTAAATTGAAACAGCCCTGTATGTGCTGTTTCAATTTTATTATAAGTAATGCAAAGAGATTAGCAAGTGGAAAAGTCACCACATACAGTGAAAGGCAGTAATGAAAAGATTTATCGCGTTATGTAAACTGGTTGGAAGGGTGGTGGTGTTGAAAACTCTTTGTTACAAAGTAGTCACCTTGGAAGGCTCCTCAAATTTGCTGTAATCTCTTGTTTTTGCTGAGCCCGTTGGGCAGTAGTTCGTGTCTGTAATCTTTTGCACCTATTTTCACCTTTTTCTCGATAAAATGAATGTGGATACAAATATAAAAGGAAATGAACACGACGCTTGGCAACTGTAACGTGACAGTTTACAATATCGCCTGTGATTAAAACATTTGCCGATAAGGAAACACAAAAACTATTTACAACAGGCAAATCAAAACGATTATCCGCTAGATTGATTAATCGTGTAATACGACGTTTAGAATACATTCACTATGCTGTAACACTAAATGATCTGAGGGTACCTCCAAGCAACCGACTCCAGATCCTAAAAGGGGGTAGAAAGGGGCAACATTCAATCTCAATCAATGGGCTAAAACCTAGCCCCCTTTTGAACTTATTCATCAATCGGTGTAGATCCGTAGCTTTTCCAAAAACAAAAGGCGCAGTGGATATCCGATAAGCATCTAATTTTACATATTATTTATGATATTGCGGAGCAGCGTTGTACTGCCGACCTGGGAATTTTAGTTGCCTAGTGACTCTGACATTGAACCTGATTTTATCGTTCGTCAATGGGCACAAAGGCACACTCATCCGGGCCACAATAGTCGCCAACATAATCGGATTCGGGACGATACAGAGCTGGTTTGGGCGCAGCGCCGGCAAACTGTTCCTCAAGCACATGGGCGGCCCAGCCGGCTACACGGGAAATGGCGAAAACGGGCGTGAATAAATCAACAGCGATTTTCATGTAATAGTATAGGGAGGCACTATAGAAATCGACATTAACGTAGATATTGCTGCCTTTTTTCTTCTTGAAGGCTTTTTTGCCCACTTGTTCCAATTTTTTCGACATCTGATACCAAAGGGGTTCACCCTCCCGGTCTCCCAGGGCTTTTGACATGGGTGCCAGGATGTGGGCTCGGGGATCGTCTGTTTGGTAAACCGCATGGCCCAGCCCCATGATGACACCGCCGCTTTCCAAAATGTTGCGGACATAATTTTCGACATTATCCAAGGAGCCGATATCCAGGAGCATCAGCATAACCCGTGTATTGGCACCGCCGTGCAGCGCACCTGATAGCGACCCCACACCGGCAGCGATAGCCGCATACATATGGGCGCGGGTTGAGGCAACCTGGCGGGCAGAGAAGGTGGAGGCGTTGAAGGAATGCTCGGCATGTAGCACCAGACAGACATCAAAATAATTCGTCAATTCCTGATCCGGAACTTCACCATTTAACATATACAGAAAATTAGCGGCATGCCCCAGCTCCGGGTTGGGTGCAATAATTGGTTTGTCGTTACGGATGCGGTCCCAATAAGCCACGATGGTGGCAAACTTGGCTATTAATCGAATGGCCATTCTTTCGGCCGCCTCACGGCTGGCTTCGCGAATGTCCGGATCGTATTGGGCCAGCACCGAAACAGCCGATTGGAGAACGTCCATGGGCAGGGCATCTTTGGGGCTGTTTTTCAGCAGGTCGACCAGTTGATCCGGAATATTTCGCTCTTTGGCCAGCAAGGGGCGGAACACTTTTAGTTCTTCCTGATCCGGGAGTCTTTCATAGATCAGTAGATAAACCACTTCTTCGTATGAGACTTTACCGGCAAGATCCTTGGCAAGATAACCGCGATATATCAGCTTTCCCGCGGCACCATCCACATCACTGATTTTGGTGCTGGCAATGGTGACCCCCCTTAACCCTGTATTCAGAATATTATCGCTTTCCGGCATGGCTTACCTCATAAGTTGTCAGCTTTAACTGTCAGATTTTATCCTACTGGTTGTATGTTCACACGCCCCAGTTCGGCGCCGTTAGTGCCCACTGAATAGCGTGTTTTCGAATCATGGTAGGTGACGACGCTGGATCTTTAGGGCTGATCTTGGCGATCCTTACGGGTGCAATCGGGACATAATCCGATAAATTCGAGGTTGTGCCCAATGATTTCGAAAACAGTGGCTTCGTACAAGTCATCTTCAATTTGATTCAGCGGGGCAATGGGGGCGTCGTCTACCCGACCACAGTTTATGCAACGAATGTGATAATGTTTGTTTGGGTTCCAATCATAGCGTTTTAAAGACCCGCTTAGTTTGAGTTCCTGAATTTCACCCAGTTGGGTCAGAATTTCAAGATTCCGGTAAACTGTGCCCAGACTGATCCGTGGTAGTCTTTTTTTCACACGGCTGTACAACTCATCCGCACTGGGATGGCTGTTTGAGGATCGTATCTCTTCAAGTATGATCGTCCGTTGCTGCGTTGTCCTCAAGTTTTTGGGATTCAGGTGCGGCGTTTGTTCTATTTGACGTGATTCTAACATGTTATCCTGATTGAAATATTTTATTAATACCAATCCCTAAGCCAAAGATCATTTTCTGTCAAGACTTGATTGATTCGGACCGGTGACAAGATCCTGCCAAATACGTTTGGTTTTCAGGCCCATGATTCACTCGGGCAGGACAACCCACATGTCGGCTTCATTGCCGCAGTGACTGCAGGTGGCAGACCCTTTAACGCGGTGGGCATGGGTGTCGTCGGTACTTTCTCCGGATTTATCGCTAGCGGTATCAACCGTTTCCAAGGAGCAGGTGATCTCCATTTCGGCTTCATTGCCGCAATTTGTACATTCACACACTTGTTTGATTGTCTGGGTTTTGGGCGTCATTTTATTCCTCTCTTTGTGAATATCAGCGATTACGCTCGTGCGTATCGGGTAACTAAAACCGGTTAAAACCACTTTCTTTACTTTCCTTCAACAATGGTAATTATCAAAATATTGTCCGTTTGAAAATAAAGATCGACAGAAAGTGTCCCTTAGGTTATGAAGAAGTTTAGACCTTGTTTCCCTAAGACTTTGAAAAACAGATGAAAACCATACGAAATCGCAAAGGTTATGATCTGCCGATATCAGGCGAGCCAAGCCAGGATGTGGCTGCATCCATCCGGCCCGGGAGGGTGGCGGCGCTGCCAGAAAGAATCCCTTTTATCAAACCGAGATTGCAGGTGAAGGAGGGTGAGGCTGTTCAAATCGGATCAATCCTTTATGAGGATAAGCGCAACCCTGCCGTGAAATTTTTATCACCCGGGGGCGGTCACGTCACCAAAATCCGATTTGGCAAACGACGCGTCATCAAAGAAATTATCATCGATCTGGATTCCCAAGAAAAGAAGATCGGTTTCAACCCCTGGCCGACATCCGAGATCGGGGCTGTGAAACGGTCTGAATTGGTGAAATCGATTTTAAACGGGGGGTTGTGGGGCCTATTTCGCGAATTGCCATTTAATGACTATCCGGATCCGGATTCGTTGCCGTCTGCCATCATCGTCAGTCTGGATTCCAAAGAACCGTTTCAACCCAGCCCGAAAGCCTATCTAGACGCCCGGCATGATTTATTGAACGATGGCATTCGAGTCCTGAATAGATTGTGTCAAACGGTGTATGTAACAACTACGGACAAATATGCGCCATCACAACAATGGAAAAACCTGACAACGCACCAGGTAACAGGTCCTTATCCGGCCGGTGACCCGGGCGTTCTGCTTTATCATATCAAAAAGAGCTCAAAGGATAATCGTGCCTGGACTATCAGCGGTCAGAATCTGTTGCTTTTAGCGGATTTAATGATCAACGGGCACTATCCCATTGAGCGAACCATTGTGGTAGCCGGTTCTGGTACCCCAACGCCACAGCACATTACCACACGTATCGGTGTTCCATTAACACAGATTGCGGGTAACTCAGAAACGGCAGTGACGGGGAAGCGATATATCGCCGGGGGGGTTTTCAATGGGTACCGGTCGCGTGCAGATGCCTATCTGGGATTTTTGGAAACATCTCTGACCATCCTGCCGGAGGGAGATTCGCGTGAAATGTTTGGTTTTGCCCGGCCCGGCTTAAAAAAGCCCAGCCATTCCCGGGCGTTTCTATCCGCACTCAGTACAGCCCAACAACCCATGGATTGTGGCATGCACGGCGAGTTGCGGGCTTGCGTCAACTGCGGATATTGTGCCGACGTATGTGCGGTGGATATTTTACCGCAATTTACCCTTAAAAGTATTCTAGCGGGTGAGGTGGAGGAGGCTTTGGCCCATGGGCTTTTAGACTGTGTATCCTGCGGTTTGTGCACCTATGTCTGCCCTTCCAAGATCGATATCCAGGCGCAGTTAAAGGCAGCCAAGGAAGCGTATTATAAAGAGATTTCCTAGTATTGAGTTCCCAATTAGAATAGGAGATCAATTAGCAATTATCTATTTGAATCCTTGAACCCTAATTTAATATGCACTTCATCCAGAAACAATTCGATAAATACCGCAAGCATTTTGAACCCGGCGGTCGGCTTTCATTATTATACCCTTTTTTTGATGCCACCGAGACGTTTTTTTTCATCCCGGGCCACAGTACCCAGCAAGATGCTCACGTTCGCGACAGCCTGGATCTAAAACGCTACATGAGTTTTGTCTTGGTGGCACTGGCCGCACCGCTGCTGTTCGGTATTTACAATACCGGCTATCAATCCAATCTTTTTTCGGGACAAAGTACAGCGATTATACCGGTCATGCTTCGAGGCCTCCGGCTTGTACTGCCTATCATTTTGGTGACTTATGCTGTTGGCTTTTTTTGGGAGACGATGTTTGCGACCATCCGCAAGCATCCCATCAGCGAGGGCTTACTGGTAACCGGCATGTTGTTTCCGTTGACCTTACCGCCCACCATCCCGCTTTGGCAGGTGGCTGTCGGCATTTCCTTTGGTGTGGTCATCGGCAAAGAAATTTTCGGGGGAACAGGGCGCAATATCCTCAATCCCGCTTTGACCGGTCGCGCATTTTTATTTTTTGCCTATCCCGGCAATATGTCCGGAGACCCTGTGTGGGTGGCCGTGCATCAGGCCAAAGAAACGGTCGTGGATGCGATGAGTATGGCGACCCCCTTGGCCATGGCCAAATTAACTGGCCCGGGTGACAGCATTGAAACAATGCTGATGCAGGCAGATTATTCTTTTATGAAACTGTTTGGAGGACTTTATCCGGGCAGCATCGGGGCCACATCGGCCCTGCTGTGTTTTCTGGGGGCGGGGCTGCTCATATTGGTCGGGATTGCCAGTTTCCGGATCATACTGGGTGGTGTGATCGGTATCCTGTCTGCCGGTCTGCTGTTGAACCTGTTGGCGGGTGAATCGAGTCCGGCCTGGTTTGGGTTAAATCCCGTCTATCATCTGGTAATGGGTGGGGCGGCCTTCGGGATCGCGTATATGGCTACCGATCCGGTATCGGCACCCGGCATGAATGCCTCGCGCTGGATCTATGGCTTTTGTATCGGTGCGCTGACCATCCTGATTCGGGTATTTAATCCGGCATTCCCGGAAGGTATCATGCTGGCCATTCTGTTCATGAACCTGTTTTCGGCTTTGCTGGATTATATTGTTATTAAGATTCGGCTCAACAAGAGAATCCCCAATGTCTAGTTATGCCAAGTCCATACTGTTTGCACTGTTAACCGCTGTGATTTGCAGTCTGTTGTTGACGGCTGGTGCTGCGGGGTTAAAAAAGCGGCAGCTGGAAAACATTGCGGTGGATAAAAAGAAAAATATCCTTCGTGCGGTGGGCGTTCTGGAAAGCAGCACCCAGATATCTAAGCAGAAAATTCAAGAAATATTCAATCAGCGTATTCGAAGCCTCTGGGTAGCGCCTGATGGACAGATATTGAATACAACATCGGTGCCTGAAAAGTCTTTGCCCATCTATTTATACGTAGAAGACCAGCAAGTGGCAGCTTATATATTGCCGATTAATACCAGAGGGTTATGGGGAAAGATCTTCGGATACCTGGCCATTGAGCGCGACGGCTCAACCGTGGCTGGATTTACGGTATACAAACATTCCGAAACCCCCGGCTTGGGTGGTGAAATCGAAAAAGAATGGTTTCAAAAGAATTTTGAAGGTAAGCAGATACTGGATAGATCGGGCGATCTCGTCTCGGTTTCGATTGCCAAAGGGTATTTACCGGATTCGTTCCCACAGGACAAGCTGCCCAACCATGTGGACGGCATCAGCGGGGCCACACTAACCGGCAAGTTTCTAAGTGCGGGCCTCAAGGAAGTCCTGCTGGAATATGAGAGTGTTTCGATCCAATTTCGATCGCGACAAACGATTCAAATCGAGGAACCATGAAACTGACCAAAACCAAGCATTTCAAAGCATTTTCGGTGCCCTTGCTGCAGGAGAACCCCATATCCATGCAAATGCTGGGGATCTGTTCGGCCCTGGCGGTGACAGTTCAACTGAAAACAGCCATTGTCATGGGTTTATCGCTCACGTTTGTATTGTCTTTTTCGAACCTGACTATTTCACTGCTGCGCAACGTTATTCCCCGTAATATTCGCATGATCGTGGAGTTGAGTGTCATCGCCTCATTGGTGATCATTGCCGACGAGGTCTTACGGGCCTATTTCTACGATATCAGCAAACAATTATCGGTGTTTGTGGGCTTGATTATCACCAACTGTATCGTTATGGGACGGGCCGAGACCTATGCCCTGGGTAATCCGCCGGGTTTGTCTTTTTTGGACGGATTGGGCAATGGTGCCGGTTACGGATCGGTATTGATCAGCGTGGCCTTCATTCGGGAGTTACTGGGATCTGGCAAGCTGTTGGGGTATCAGGTCATTCCCAACCTGGCGTATGAATGGGGCTACGAGAACATGGGTTTCATGTTGCTGGCTCCGGCCGCCTTTATCATCATCGGCTTGCTGGTATGGCTTCAAAACACGCTTACAAGCGACGGATAATATGGAAAATTTGATCAGCATTTTCTTAAACTCGGTTTTTGTGGGTAACATCCTGCTGGCCTATTTCCTGGGTATGTGTTCGTTTGTGGCCATCTCCAAAAACATGGAGACCTCCGTTGGCTTGGGATTTGCGGTTGTTTTTGTCCTCTCCATCACCGCGCCCATGAACTGGCTGATTTATAGATATTTATTGTCACCGGGTGCCCTGGCCTGGGCGGGTTTGCCCCAGGTGGACTTGAGCTATTTAAAATTTATTACCTTTATCGCCGTAATTGCCGCTATGGTGCAAGCTGTGGAAATGGTGATCGACCAGTTTTCTCCGGCGCTTTATAATGCCCTGGGGGTTTTTCTACCCTTGATCACAGTTAACTGCGCCATCTTGGGGACATCGTTATTCATGGTGGAGCGTGAATATACTTTCATGGAGTCACTTGTCTTCGGAATTGGCTCCGGAACCGGTTGGCTCCTGGCGATTGTTTCCATGGCCGCCATCCGGATCAAGCTGAGATACGCCGATGTACCCGAGGGCTTGCAAGGCTTCGGAATTACCATGATCGTAACCGGCCTAATGGCCATGGGGTTTATGTTGTTTTCGGGAATTACATTATAACAGGATTCGAGGGTTCGAGGGTGGCTATAAGCTGTCAGCTCACCGCAGTCGCATCGATTTCTAACCCTTTAACCTTCAACGCAAGATATTAAGTTTGCCATGAGGCCATCACGCTCTTGACGCCTAACAGCCTAATAGTCTTCAGCCTAAAAGCCTATAATTAAGTTTGTGAATATGAGGACTTTATCGCAAGTTCGAAACATTTTAAGACAGATTTAATATGATCTATTTCATCGGTACCCTAGTTTTTACATCCGTGATCATGCTGCTGGTTGGTCTGCTCTTACTGGTAGAGGCCAAGGTGGTTTTAAAGGGCAACCGGTCGGTGGTGATCAATAACGATGAAGAAAAGGCCCTGCAAACCCAAACCGGCACGAGTCTCTTAAAAACGCTGGCCAATAACGATATCTTTATTCCGTCGGCCTGCGGTGGCGGTGGCTCCTGCGGCATGTGCAAGTGTCAGGTTGAAGCGGGTATCGATACGTATCTGCCCACCGAGCTGGCCCATATCAGTCGCATGGAAAAGCAGGCCAATATCCACCTGGCCTGTCAGCTTAAGGTCAAACAGGATTTAAAAATCCGGATTCCAGAGGATATCCTGGAAGTCAAGAAATACAGTGCTACCGTGGTGTCCAACGAGAATGTGGCCACTTTTATCAAAGATCTAACACTGGAATTGGATGGCGATGAAACCTTGGATTTCGATGCCGGCGCCTATGTGCAACTGGATATTCCCGAGTACGAACTTTCCTTTACGGAATTTCGGAAACGCGTCGGTAAAAAATATCAACCGGCCTGGGACCGCTTCGATCTGTGGGGTCTGCGCGCCAAGTCCGAAGAGGGTATTTTTCGGGCCTATTCCCTGGCAAACCCACCGGCCGATGGTAAGCGATTGCGCTTTACCATTCGGATCGCCACCCCCCCGCCCGGTATACAGGAAGCACCACCCGGCAAGGGGTCGTCCTATATTTTCAATTTAAAGCCGGGCGACAAGATTACCCTCAGCGGGCCCTACGGCGAGTTTTCTGTTAAAGAAACGGAACGGGAGATGTGTTTTGTGGGAGGTGGCGCCGGGATGGCACCGTTGCGCAGTCAGATACTCCATTATCTGGAAACCGTAAACACCAAAAGAACCATTTCTTTCTGGTATGGTGCACGATCTTTGCAGGAGCTGTTCTTTGATCAGGAATTTCGCGCACTGGAAGAAAAACATTCCAATTTTTCTTTCCGTGTGGCCTTGTCTGACCCCCAGCCAGAGGATAACTGGACCGGTATGACCGGCTATATTCATCAGAATCTACGCGATCAATATCTGCTGGAGCATGATGACCCCACCGAAATTGAATACTATCTGTGCGGTCCGCCCATGATGATCGATGCCATCGAACAGATGCTGGATGATATGGGGGTGGAGCCGGAAATGATCGCCTTCGACAAATTCAGCTAACTACCTGAAATTAATGTTTGAATTCATTCAACACTGCGAGACTTCGCCGAGTCGCTGCGGAGAATTCAAATTTAAGGTTCAGGTTTAGAAACCCATCTTTTCAGGGGGGCGACGTTCCGGAACGTATTCTTTTTCTATCTTGCCTGCATTCCAATCCGCGGATACATAGAGCCCACAATAGCAGCTGCCGAATTCAGCCACATCCGACTCACGGTAATCACAGGGACAGAATATATCCCGATCCGCTTCGCGGTCACCGCTGGCCAGACGGCATGGACAGACCATATACCCGTAGCGCTCTTTGTTGACATTCAGGGCGGCCAATAATTCCAGCACGTATTGCCTGTCTTTGTTAAAAAAATAGCCTTTCGGCTCCTGGGTTTTTTTGAGTTGTTCGTATAATTTTTCGGGATCCATTACAGCCCTAATGCCTCCTTGATTTTTTTTTCCTTAAAACCGACGATAACTTCCTCGCCGATGATGATGGTTGGAAACGAGCATCTGGGATTCATTTTTTTAATATCTTCGATAATTGCCTTGCGTTCCTCTCCCTCCAATAGATCCACATCCACAAATTCATACTGGATCGTACATTCGTTTAAGAATTTTTTCGTGGATTTGCAATGACTACAAGTGCTTAACGAATAGACTTTCACCGGCTTCTCGGACATGTCTGTTCCTTTCAATTAGATTTGAATTCCCCGCTGCAAATCGAGTGAGGGCCATGGTGGAGCATCATTAGAAATCCATGACGATAATCTTTGCAGTGAATGTGAATTCAAATCATGATTAATATTCTTAATAAATGCCAATCTGCGTTTCTATATGTCGACACTATACCATATTGTGCAGATTGATAACATATTGAAAACCTAAGTCATACACATTACCGAGAGCCTTGCTACGTAGACCGCGGCTTTCACTCGATAGACAGCTGCCGCATAACCTTATGGTTTTTGAGCGAATTTATTCGCATTTCATAAAATTGTGGGACACAATTTTATTTGGTTACACGATTTGATTATGACTTGACAAGAGTTTTATTTTCTCCTAATACTATTAGTAACCATTCTCATTAAGTATTGAATGTCAATATGCAATAATACAAATCTTTCCAAGAAGGGAGAAACAATGGAAAACAAGAAAGCGAGCACAAAAACCAAAGAAATCGATATCAATGCCGTATCAACCTGTGAAGCTACCAAACAGATGCTGTACAAAGCTAAAAAGGATGGCGTTGAAACCGCATTCGATCGGGCTTTGAACATGAAAGCCTGCCCGATCGGCGCGGATTCGGCCTGCTGTAAACATTGTTCCATGGGACCATGCCGGCTCAATGCACGCGATCCCTACGGCAAGGTCGGTGTTTGCGGCGCCACCATCGATACCATAATGGCCCGGAATTTTGCGCGTATGGTGGCATCGGGAGCGGCTGCCCATACTGATCACGGCATGAGCATGCTGGATCTGTTCCGCGAGGTGGTCAACGGCAAGATCACTGACTATGAAATCAAGGATACCATCAAGCTTAAGGCCGTGGCCGAGTCTGTCGGCATCGATACCGAGGGTAAGTCCGTGAAGGAGTTGGCCCTAGCGCTTTATGACGAACTTGAAAAAACATACACCCAGGTGGATGGTGAGATTCCCTTTGCCAAACGAGTCCCCGCAAAAACGCTGGAAACCTGGCGCAAACACGGGGTCGTTCCCCGGGGGGCCATGCGCGAAATCATGGAATTGATGCATCGAACCCACATGGGTGTCGATCAGGAATACAAAAACATTACCAATCAATGCAGCCGAACCGCGCTGGCCGATGGATGGGGCGGTTCCATGGTTGCCACCGAGATATCCGACATTCTTTTCGGCACGCCATCGCCAATCAGCATTGAAGTCAACATGGGTGTACTCAAAGAGGATCAGGTCAATATCATTGTTCACGGCCACGAACCCAATCTGTTTGAGTCCATGATCGCCTCCGTGAATGAACCCTCTTTGCTGAAGGCGGCCACAGAAGCCGGGGCCAAAGGGATCAACCTGGTGGGGATGTGCTGCTCCGGTGCCGAGGTTCTGGTGCGTCATGGTATCCCCCATGCCGGTAATTTTATGTCCACCGAAACCATCCTGGTTACCGGGGCCGTGGATGCCATGACGGTGGATGTGCAGTGTATCAAACAAGGCCTTGCGAAGGTCGCCGAATGTTATGCAACACCACTGATCACGACCAATCCCCGGTGTCATATCGAAGGTGCACAACACATCGAATTTCATGAGCACACACCCAAAGACTGTACCGATGATATTGTCATCAAGGCTATTTCACGATTTAAAAACCGAACCGCGAGAGTGGAAATTCCTAAAAATGTCAATATCGGTGTCCATGGTTTTTCACATGAATACATCAACTATATGCTTGGGGGCTCATTTCGATCATCTTACTGGCCCCTGAACGACAACATCATCAATGGTCGTATCCGGGGTGTTGCCGGCGTAGTGGGGTGCACCAATCCGCGTGTGAAGCAGGACTACGTGCATGTGGAGTTGGTGAAGGAGTTGATTAAAAATGATGTCCTGGTTCTGCAAACCGGGTGTTCCAGATCGCCTTGTCCAAGGCTGGGCTGACAACACCCGAAGCGGCCGTAATGGCCGGTGACGGCCTCCGGGAAGTCTGTGAAACGGTCGGGATGCCGCCGGTACTAGGGATTGGTTCCTGTGTGGACAACAGTCGTATCCTGATTGCAGCCTCGGAAATGGTCCGGGTCGGCGGGCTGGGTGACAGTATCGCCGATCTGCCCGTGGCCGGTGCAGCGCCGGAATGGATGAGTGAAAAGGCCATCAGCATCGGTCATTATTTTGTGGCCTCGGGCGTGTTTACCGTATTTGGCGTGACCTTTCCGATCGTGGAGGAAACCAAATTTCACCAGCATCTTTTTGGCGGGCTGGAGGAATTGGGTTTTGGCAAATGGGGCTATACGCCTGATCCATATCAGATGGCCCGCTTGATGATTGCGCATATTGATAAAAAACGTCAGGCACTGGGTCTGGATAAGGGCAAAGAGCGTGTGCTTGTGGATATGGCCGATCGGCGGGCTCTGGATGCTGCATAAATGCAGGATTCCTAAGTTCGCGGGTGGGTTGTAAGCTATCAGCTGTTCACAGCGAATCGCTGATAGCTGCCGGCCGATTCGATGCTTCCCGGCGTCCCAGCATTCTAGCCCGCGTATATGGTTCCATAAGCGTTCAGCTGCTCATGGCTGATTGCTGTCAGCTACCACAAATCGTCTATCCGGATGTGCTTTCAAATCTCCGGATAGACGATTTGCTTTTTTAGTTGATCTTTTGGGCCGTTTATGCCAATCGATAGGTTATGTCATCATAAAAACAGCTGTACCGCGTAATCGCTTGTTTTTATTTCGGAACATATTTGTGACAGTTCCTCTAGGTGCATACCGATTTGGATAGGTCCCAATGGTAGACGAACACGCAACACTGACATGTCCTCGCTGTCAGCAAACGTCATCGATCAATGTTTCCGAACATCTGCGCAACAAGCAAACGACGGAAATCCAATGGCAGTGCGAATGTGGTCACCAATTCAAATACAAGGCTGAAAGACGACGGTATAATCGCAAACGTGTGCGCTGCACAGGTTTGTATCGATATCGCAATGAGGTTGAATTGGATCCAGGCATTGTGGCGGGAAAATTTGTGGGCCAGGGAAAAATGACCGTTGTGGATTTGTCTCTCAGCGGCCTCAAAATCAAGCTTAAGAAAAAAGAAGATCTAAAAATCAATGACCGCTTTGAGGTTGAGTTTCAAATAAAGGATCGCCGGCGCACGCTGGTACGCGAGACCGCCACCATTCGGAATATTGATAAAAAATATATTGGCGGCACCTTTGGCCCCAGCGGATCCCAGAATCGGGAACTGGGATTTTACTTGTTGGACCAGACGTAGCAGCCCTAAGCTTAAAGGCATCCGCATTAAGCGACCTACAGCCTAATAGTCTTCAGCCTAATAGCCTGATCTTAATCACATGACCAGCCTTCCTGCCGGCACAGCCATTTTCTAAACGCCGCCTCCGCATCGTAAGCAGCGATTTCCATGGGATTTTTTTCATAGCGAAAAAATCCGGCGATATAACCCTTTACATACTGCCGACCAAATTCAGCCACCGACCCGAGTTCCGCATACTGCTTTACATGGTAAATCTCATGGCTCAGCAGTACCAGGAGGTTGCCGTCCTTTTCTTTATGAGGCTGCCGGATGTAGATGATGTTGCCGAACGTTTGGCCGGCCAGATCATCCATGATCGCCATGGGCCAGATATTCAATATCTTATGGTCGCTGAGCAGATCAGCGTCATAGACAATTTGAATCTTATGGGCAGCCAGGTCCCATCGATTTAACCAAGGACCTAGCCATTTTTTTTGATAGGGGCTTAATGGGTAAGGCACTTTGCCGCCTTGTTGAATATTGATGTCCCAGATTTCCTTGGCTAGAACCGGGAAGGTGGTGGCACCCCATTCACCCGCATCCAGCAGTTGCCCCGCCTCCAGACCTAAAGTTTGAGCGCTGTTTTCATCACTCAGGTCCAAGTCGCGCCAATCCAAACCGACAGCGATGCTTGCGAAAAGTATCGTCAGGAGCGATGCACAGAGGACTGGGGAGAAATTGCGAATCATAATTCTGGATGACTCCCCAAAAACCGATATAAGGTGGCGCGTCCAACCCCCAATTGCTTGGCCGCCTGAACCTTGTTCCCCCCTGTTTTGATTAAGGCGGTTTTGACAGACAGGGGGTCCAGTTTACGGGCGGGGCCTTGTTTTGTGGCGGCAGGCATAAACTGTCTTAATTCAAGCGGTAAATCCTTGGGCCGGATCAGTCCATTTTTGCATCTTACAATTGAAAACTGAACACAATTCTGAAGTTCGCGTACATTGCCGGGCCAGCTATAATCCAACATCATGGACAAAGCTTCTTCTGAGATTTTAAATTCGCGATCATTCGCTTGACTGCGTACCTGGCGTAGAAAGTGATCCACCAGAAGGGGGATATCTGTTTTGCGATCACGCAAGGGAGGTACGGTAATGGGGATTACATTCAGGCGGTAAAACAGATCCTCTCGAAAGCGGCCTTCTTGTACCTCTTGCTTGAGATCTTTGTTGGTGGCGCTGATAACGCGTACGTCTACAGAAACCGTCTTTTCCCCGCCTACTTTTTCTAAGGTACCTTCTTGTAGAAAGCGCAGCAGCTTGACCTGCATCAGCTTGGGAAGCTCAGATATTTCATCTAAAAAAATAGTGCCCCCGTCGGCCAATTCAAAGCGGCCTTTTTTATCGCGAATGGCGCCTGAAAAGGCGCCTTTTACATGGCCGAAGAGTTCACTTTCAATTAGACCTTCGGGGAGGGCACCGCAATTAATCGGGACAAAGGGATTGCCGCCCCGGCGGCTTTCATTATGGATCGCATGTGCTACCAGCTCTTTTCCGGTACCGGTTTCACCTGAAATATGAACGGGAAAGTCATAATCGGTCACATCCCGAATCTGTTTGAAAACTGAAATTATCTTTTTATCGCGGCCGATAATATTGGCAAAACTGTATATTTTTTCCGTATTAAGCTGCAGCTCGATCAGTTCGGTTTGATCCGTGAGGGTAGCCAACGCGCCAATATCTTGATGGTTTTCATCTTTCATCATGATAATGGACATGTCGATCATTCTTTTACGCCCGTTTTTGGTGGTGATGTGAAGTGAGTGCTCGGCCATCTCCCCCAGCGTTGGATCTCCGGCGCAGAAAGAACAGCGGTACCCGCATAAGGATTCGCCGAAGGCTTCATGGCAGTCCTTTCCCAGGACCTCCTCACGCGGAAATTCCAATATTTTCTCAGCACCATCACTATAAAACAGGATCCGACGATTCAGATCATGCGCGATGACACCTTCCTTGATATGATTGAGGATATATTCGAGACTCTTGCGGTCGGCCGCATTATTGAACAGCATGGCCAGTTGGGTTTCGGCCAATTCTTTAAACTTGCAGATCAAGTTATTGAATCGAGGTGTGTAGGTGTGTTCCTTGGTGTCGAGTAAACTAATGGTCCCAAACACCTCACCGTCGGGCCACAACAACGGGAAGCCCAAATAGGCAATCATGCCCTGGGCAACATCGAATGTTCCCTTAATCTCGTGCTTTGAGCTGTTGGGAATGAGAATGGTTTTTTTCTGGTTCACCACTTGCATGCAATACAGTTCTTCCAGTGGTGTGCGTTGACCCTGATGATACGGATTTCCGTCAGTCCCACTGGTACTGACGATTTGCATATGGCGATTATCCAGCCTGCGAATCAGAACGGCCGGCGCATCACAAAATTCTGCCAGGGTATTAACAATACCTTGCCAGCTTTCCAGAACGCTGGGCGTAATTTGAATCGTCCTTTTAAGGATGGCAGGCCCCAGTTGTTTCAGAAATCCGCTTGGTTCGGCATGGATTTGGGTATGGTTGTCGTTTTCAGTCATTAATATTCTTCTGCATTAAGAAGCAGAATTCCGCATTCAACGTACAATAAGTACGCCTCATAATTACAAAATTTGCACGCCTTGAATTTGAACCTTTTACGAAACCTTCTATTTCCGAGTTTTTACGGGTTCGTCAATGTTCAGCGTTCGATGTTCGATGTCGGATGTTCATTTTTTCAGGGCTAAAACGCAACAAAGAGTCCCCTTGAACTGGAAATCCAGGATTTTAAACCGTCGGGATCCACTTGGCATATATATTATCCTGCTTAGGTTGTCAAAGTAATCGATCGGTTTAAAGATAAACTTGTGATGATTTGAAAAACTCGCTATGGTGCAAAATCACTTGCATGAAATCAGATACCCATAATGAAAAAAATTACCATGGTCTTGCCTGGCCACCACTGATTCCAGGCCGCTTGATCAAACGCTACAAGCGATTTTTGGCCGATGTTGAGCTGGATATCGGTCATGTCGTGACCGCCCACTGTCCCAATTCGGGAAGCATGACCGCCTGTTCCGAATCCGGCCGACAGGTTTATCTTTCCCGTCATGACAATCCCAAACGAAAGCTGAAATATACCTGGGAGATTATTCAGATGCCGGGTTCATGGGTGGGCGTGAATACGCTGGTTCCCAACAAACTGGTTAAAAATGCGATTGAAAATGAGCGGGTCCCCGAACTGGCCGGGTATGATACGATTCGATCGGAAGTGAAAACTGCTAAAGGGTCGCGTTTGGATTTAATGCTTCAGCGGGCTGATGGTGACGCCTGTTATATCGAAGTTAAAAACTGTACCCTGGTGGACAAGGGCATGGCCATGTTTCCCGATGCCGTTACACAGAGAGGGCGCAAGCATTTGCTTGAGCTGGCGCGCTTAAAGCTGGGCGGTAGCCGGTGCCTTATGTTTTTTTTAATTCAGCGCATGGATGCCGCGGTATTTAAACCAGCGGCCCATATCGATCCGGCATATGCCGATACATTGCGCAAGGTTCATTTGGAGGACGGCGTGGAAATACTGGTTTATGATGTACACATAGACCTGGAATATATTCGGCTCAACCGGCAGATACCGTATCATCTATAAGGAGTCGTATCGATGGGTGGATTGTTTGGAGAGGTTAGTAAGGACGATTGTGTTTTGGATGTCTATTACGGAACAGATTATCATTCCCATTTGGGTACCAAACGGGGCGGCATGTGTGTCTTGAACAGTTCCGGATATTCACGGGCCATCCATAACATTGAAAACGATTATTTTCGCTCAAAATTTGAGCCTGATCTGCCAAAACTCAAGGGAAATAAGGGGATCGGTGTCATTAGCGATACCGACGCGCAACCATTGATTATCGGCTCCCATTTGGGAAATTTCGGCATTGTCACAGTCGGCAAGATCAATAATCTGGAACAGCTGGGAAAGGAGGCTTTTGATAAGCGTCTGCACTTTTCGGAAATGAGTGGGGGCGAAATGCACCCAACCGAACTTGTGGCCATGCTGATTTGTGAGGGCGAGAATTTTGCAGATGGTATCCGCAGGGCGCAGTCGGTCATCAAGGGGTCTTGCTCAATTTTGCTTCTGACCGATTCCGGAATCTATGCTGCCCGCGATAAATTGGGGCGTACCCCGATTGTAATTGGTAAAAAGACGGGGGCCTATGCCGCGGCTTCAGAATCTTGCTCATTTCCCAATTTGATGTTCGAAATTGATCGCTATCTGGGGCCCGGGGAAATTGTGCGCATTACTGCAGATGGTTGTGAGCAATATCAGAAACCCGGGGATAAATTGCAGATTTGCAGTTTTTTGTGGGTTTATTATGGATATCCAGCATCCAGCTATGAGGATATCAATGTGGAGAATGTTCGTAACCGATGTGGGGCTGTACTGGCACAACGTGACGATGTTGAAATCGATTATGTTGCAGGCATACCGGATTCAGGCATCGGGCATGCCATCGGCTATGCCAATGAAAAACATGTTCCCTATATCCGGCCATTCGTCAAATATACGCCAACCTGGCCACGCAGTTTTATGCCTCAGAATCAAAGCCAGCGCGATCTGGTGGCACATATGAAACTCATTCCAATTCGGGATTTAATCGAAGACAAGCGGCTTCTTTTTTGTGAAGACTCCATTGTACGGGGAACCCAACTCAAAGACAATATTCAAAAACTATTTCTGTATGGTGCCCGGGAGGTTCATATGCGACCGGCGTGCCCGACCCTGATTTATCCCTGTGATTTCCTGAATTTTTCCACGTCGCGTTCGACTTTGGACTTGGCTGGACGGCAGGTCATTTATGAGCTAGAAGGAGATGAAACCGCCCATTTACAGGAATATGCATTACCAAACTCGTCCAAGCGACTTGAAATGGTGGATAAGATTGGAATGCGGTTGGGATTAACCTCCTTGGCATATCAAAAACTACCGGACCTTGTGACGGCCATCGGCATGCCCACGGAGAAATTGTGTACGCATTGCTGGGACGGCTCCAGTTACTTTTGACGGTTCCGTAAAAAGTCCAACTTCTGCGTTGTGTTTCATTTTGCAATCATTCAACGTACGACTTGTACGCCTCATGAATGCAAAATTCACACGCCTTGAATTTGAACTTTTACGAAACCGTCAACTCTAGATTTTCAAGATTTCTTTTTAACGGATCAGATATTTCGGCAATACAAGCCATCTGAAATAATCGCAATTGTTATTAAATCAGCAATAAGTGGCTAGAGGCTGACAACTGATTGCTACTGCAATTGTGGCGATAGGTGCTCAACATCGAACATCGAACGCTCAACTTCCAACACCGAATGTGGAATCACTGCGCTCCAGTCTTTTTATAAAAAGGAAAGAACTCCACATTCGATGTTCAGTGTTGGATGTTCAATGTTAAGTTCTTTTGATGTCTAAAGGCTGCCAGCTGCCAGCTTATTGCTGCTCTTAGAATCCAGTATCTGTCCACGGGTGCTGATGACAACCGTCTCCAGGGGGATTTGTTTGCCGGCTTGCTGCATTCCCTGTTCGAGAATATAAGGGAGTCCGCCACAACAAGGGACCTCCATGATTACGGTGGTGAGGCTGGCAATCTCGGCTTGTTTGAAAATCTGGGCAAATTTATCGATGTAGGCCTGTTGATCGTCGAGTTTGGGGCAACCCACCAACACAACCTTACCTTTCATAAAGCGTTCATGAAAATTAGGATATGCCAGGGGGGTGCAGTCGGCCACAACCACCAGCTCGGCGTGCTTTAAAAAGGGTGCGTGCGGCGGTACCAGATGAATCTGAACCGGCCAATGCGAAAGGGCGGATTCTACATTGTCCTGGAAAGCCAGTGAATTGGCCTGCTGACAAGGCGTGGGTGCAAATGATTGCACCTGGGTCGAGGGACAGCCACAAGCTGCGGCGGGACTGTTTTCCTCTTGGGTCTCTTTATCCGCCAGATGTTTTTCCCGGCGATTTCATCAAACTCGTCGGCCTCACGCTCAACAATGCGCAGGGCATCATTGGGACATTCACCAATGCAGGCGCCTAAACCATCACAGAATTTATCAGCCACTACTTTGGCCTTCCCATCGACGATCACCAGGGCGCCTTCGGCACATCCGATGATACATTGCCCGCAGCCGTCACACAGTTCGTCGTCGATTTCAATTATTTTACGCTGGACTTTCATGGTATTACCTCACTAGATTTAAATTCGAAGCACGAATATCGAAATCCTAAACAATATCCAATGACGTAAATTCTAATGATCAAAACAAATAATCCGGCATCATGTTAAAGGCGTATGTTTGGAGCATTTGAGCATTCGTATTTCAAATTTGTTTCGATTTTCGATATTCGGATTTAAGGGTTTCATTTTCGTGTTGTTTAAGAATCAATAATTTTTAATACCTTGCGGGCTTCTTCCTTCCCGGCTTCCGTCAGCAGGTTTTCCTGAATGAAAGTTTGGATCGTACTGTCATCCATGGGCTCTTCTTTATGCCGTTCCTCCAGATTGGCAATTTGGTCGGCATCGTATAAAACCTTATAATTGACGCTTTCGGTTTCTAGGGGGTGGAGATGGCGCGCAATCATCTCGCAAACTTCTTGGATGATGGCCTCCTTGGCGCCCAATTTTATCAGAATTTCCCGGGCGACAGGCGGACCTTCCTGTTCCTGAAGTTCGGGTGCACTGTTTTGATACTTGCGCTCGGCCTCAGGAATACCGATATCATGCAGATAGGCGGCACACAGGATAACAGGCAAATTGCCGGCCTCCTTTTTACCGATGCGTTCAGCGTAGCGAGCCACGCGGGTTGCATGACCGATGCGTTTGAAATCCGTTTTGAAATAGCGTTTCATTTCGATGGCGACCCGGTCTTTGAGCAGGTCTTCCTTTTCGGCCAGAAGCTCAGGGGGGAGATTGCCGATGCACTGCTCGGCAAACTCGCAGTAGGATGCACACCCAAAATCCAACTTCGGATTGACAAAACGATGCCCGCATCGACTACAATTTCTAGCCGTATCATCTTTAAAAAACTCCACAATATGGCCACATTTGGGACACGGTTCTTCAAAGATTGCTCCGGGTTTCCAGTAGCGGCTATCTTGACCGGGACATTTCATGTTCCCCCCTTGTAACGGCTTCGTATAATGCCCAACTCCTGCGTTGTACTGCATTTTGTAAAAATTCAACGTACGAAAAGTACGCCTCATATTTGCAAAATTTGTACGCCTTGAATCTGAACATTCTACAAAACCGTTTATTTATATCTTTATACCGTTGGTTTTCTATTCGGTTTTAAAATATTGTTTGCAACTCAAACTAATTTTGCTTTCAGCTGTAAGCGATAGGCCGCTGATGGCTTGTACCTGATCGCTTACAGCCTCGAGTTTAGCCCAATATCGCCTTCAGATCCTCATCCGGTGTGGAAATGGGTGTCAGGTTGAAATTTTTAACCAGGACATCCAGTACATTGGGGGATACAAACGCCGGCAGACTGGGACCCAGTCGAATATCCTTGATTCCCAGGTGCAGCAAGGACAAGAGAATAACACAGGCTTTTTGCTCGTACCAGGATAGAACCATGGACAGGGGTAAATCATTCACACCGCAATCAAAGGCATTGGCCAACGCCACTGCAATCTGGATGGCTGAATAGGCATCGTTGCATTGGCCGATATCCAGCAAACGTGGAATGCCACCGATGTCTCCCAGATCCTGATCAAAGAAACGGAATTTTCCGCAGGCCAGGGTCAACACGACGCTGTCCTCGGGGACTTTTTCCACAAACTCAGTGTAGTAGTTGCGGCCGGGTTTGGCACCATCGCAGCCTGCCACCAGGAAGAAATGCCGGATGGCTTTACTTTTAACCGCTTCGATAACCTTATCTGCTACGGACATAACCGCATTCCGTGCAAATCCCACCATCACGGATTTACCTTCGGTGTTCTCAGGAAATCCAGGCATTTCCAGAGCCCTTTCGACTACGGGTGCAAAATTTTTATCGGCAATATGCTGGACGCCAGGCCAGCCCACGAGACCGGTGGTGAAAATATTATCCTGATACGTATCATTTGGCTTTTGAATACAGTTTGTGGTCATCAAGATGGCACCCGGGAATTCGGCGAATTCCTTTTTCTGGTTTTGCCAGGCTGTTCCGTAATGGCCGTAAAAATGATCGAACTTTTTCAGTTCCGGATATCCATGGCAGGGCAGCATTTCACCATGGGTATAAATTTGGATACCTTTGCTGTCGGTCTGCTTGAGCAGTTCATATAAGTCTTTGAGATCATGGCCTGAAACCAGAATCGCTTTTCCTTTTTTGGCCCCCAGGGGCACGCTGGTGGGAACCGGGTGGCCGTATGCACCGGTGTTGGCTGCGTCCAGCAGTTCCATGGCCTTGAGGTTGACTTCACCACATTTGAGCGCCAGGCCCACCAGCTCTTCAACCCCCAGACTGTCATCACGCGTCGCTGCCAAGGCTTCATAGATAAAATCGTAAACACCGTCATCGGACTGCCCCAAAATACGGGCATGATCGGCATAGGCGGCCAACCCTTTGAGCCCGTAGGTCAACAGTTCCCGCAGCGATAGAATATCCGGGTTCACGTCCGGATCAGACTTGATACCAACTGATTCTCCTTGGACGACCAGCTCGTCCGGGGCGACGGCGGGTGTAAACCCAGCCGGACCCTCGGGGAATTGAACATCTCCACCGGCAGCAGCGATCTCTTTTTTCAACGCTTCGCGATGAGAAACGGTCTCATTGATCAGGCTGATAAATCGATCCGAATCAAAGTTAACATTGGTTAAGGTTGAAAATATGGCTTCGCAGGTAAAATGATCCAAATTTGCATCGCGGATACCCATATCGCGTCCCTTCAGAACCACCTGGGACAATCCTTTTAGTGCATAAATCAGCAGGTCCTGTAGGGCTGCTGTATCGGGTTGTTTCCCGCAAACGCCTACTTTATCGCATCCCTGTCCTTTTGCAGTTTGCTCACATTGAAAACAAAACATATTCATATCTCCTTTTCTAAAATTTGAACTCACATCGTGTTATATAATCGGTGTACACGATTCTATTGATGATGAACCGATTGGGTTCGTCAATGTTGAGATGGAGTATAGTTAAGGAATTGGCAGTTTTCATTGACCTAAGTCAAGATGTACAATTTTTTTAATATAATTTTGATGTGCTCGTTAACCTTCTGAAATTATTATGAGTATAATTTGAATACTGCCAATTATCGGACTTTTTACGCGCCTATCAATTTTGCATACAAGATACCAAGTCCCAAATACCAAATATCGAAATCGGATTCGTTAAGCTGTCGGCCAGTTAAGGCCTATGGCATTTATTCGATAGCGATTTCGATTCCGAGACCGAACCCGATTCGATAAGAAGTGCGCCGTCATTCAGTTGCAACTTGGGCAAACTTGTGCCAAATATACGGGAAAGAATGTACATCGCTCAAAGGCGTACGCCTCCTCCGGCCATATGCTTTCAACCGAGCTCTTCCGCTTGAATCCTGAAAGGCTAGTTTGTCGAAAACATCCCAAAAAGGAGTTTGAAACCATGGATAAAATTATCCGGATTATATCCAGGATACCGATTTTCGAAAACCTACCAACCAAAGACCTGGAAAAAATTCGGGATATTGGCCTGAATAAATTTTATGACAAGGGACGCATGGTTTTTTCCGAAGGGGATGATGGCAATGGATTCTATGTGGTGGCTGACGGTAAGGTGAAAATATTTAAAGTGAGCATGGATGGAAAAGAGCAGATTCTGCACATCTATGGACCGGGTGCGCCTTTTGGTGAAGTCGCTGTATTTACAGGAAAAAAATTTCCAGCCAATGCCGAAACCTTGTTGAAAAGCCACCTGCTGTTTTTTCCCAGATCAGCTTTCGTGGAACTGATTTCCAATAACCCTTCCCTCAGCCTCAATATGCTGGCCATGCTTTCCATGCGACTGCGTCAATTCACCATGCAGGTTGAAAATCTGTCGCTCAAAGAAGTGCCGGGACGGTTGGCATCCTATCTCGTTTATCTAACCCGGGAACAAGGTAAAGACACAGCGGTTGTTCTGCCACTATCCAAGGGCCAGTTGGCGAGTCTGCTGGGCACGATACCGGAAACGCTATCCCGGATTTTTTCCAAAATGGCCAGCAAAGGGCTCATATCCGTGCAGGGACGCAGAATTGAACTATTGGATATGGCGGGGTTGGTAGACCTGGCCGAAAATGGAAAACTCTAAGCCGGAGGCTTAGGCTTTTAGGCTGTAGGCTGAAGACTATTCGGCGTCTCAAGCTTAATGTGGCTCTTCCGAAACATGCGTAATCGGAAACCACGCAAAGCGAAATTATAAGTGTGCGCCAAATAAAATAGTCCCAACGTGACATATGGTTTGCTGCTTTAATCATAAGCACGCTGTCGATGGCTCTAAGCGATAAGCAGTTGATCGCTTAAGGCTGTTCCGCGGGATAATTGATCTCCTGCAGCAGTGCTTTAATGCCTTCCAGCGTGGCGGGCGCATCCCATTCCACCGTAACTGATTTGCTGTCTGGATTACCGTCAACGCTCTGAACACCGGTCAGATCGTTAAGTTCATTCTTAATACTAGCGACACAATGGCCACAGGAGATATTGGGGATATTGAATGTTGTTTTTTCCATTTTGTATTCCTTATTTAAAAACAGTAATACATTTGTTGAGAATATCAAGAACCTGCTTCCGTGATTAGGCATCGGGCAGACTTTTTCGCAGGCACCACATCATTTCCATCCAAGAATGAAATAATATCACGGAGTGGTACACAATCGTTGATTTTAGTTAGATATGTGCTATATAGGTCGGATTGGATATACCCACTGGCCTTTGGATTGTTGGGGTATATTTTGACAGGTGTTTGTTTAATACATAATTTAACGAACCTAAATTTCAAATTCGAAAAGGGTAATCGATACGATATGACAGACAAGAACCCAATCTGGAAATTTTTCATATCCGTTAAGTTGACAGTCGTGCTGCTGCTTACGTTGGCAGCCACATCCATTATCGGAACCCTGATTCCTCAAAATGCGAATCCCGAGGCCTATTTTCGTACCTATGGTGCTTTTTTGTATCGCGTGTTCGACCTTCTTAATATTTTCGATATGTATCACTCCTGGTGGTTTCAGTTGTTGTTGTTATTGCTGACCTGCAATATAATCGCTTGCTCGGTGGAACGCCTGTCCAGCACCTGGAAATTAATTTTTCCCCGGAAGATAAGTTTTAAACGGTCGATTTTTGAAAAAATCAAGCAGAATGAGGAATTTTCAGATCCCAGGCCACCTGAGGAACTGGAACCGGCTTTCACGGCAGTTGTTCGCAAATCCTTTGGTTTGCTCCAGGTTGAAAAGACCGACAGCGGTCTGACCATCTTTGCGGAAAAATGGCGCTGGACAAGGCTGGGGGTTTACATCGTGCACACGAGCATATTATTTATGATCGCCGGTGCCATGATAGGGTCTCTGTTTGGCTATTCCGGTCATGTGAACATCCCTGAAGGCGAGCAGGTCGATCGTGTTCAGCTACGCAACAGCAACCAGGTCAGACAGTTCGGATTCGAAATCCAGAACAACGATTTTAGTATCAGTTTTTATCCAAACGGCACCCCCAGAGAGTTTCGATCAGATCTGACCATTCGGGAAAATAACCAAGAGGTGTTGCGTAAAGACATTGTTGTCAACGACCCCTTACGTTACAAGGGAATCAGTATCTTTATGTCCCACTATGGTGAAATAGCACCCGAAAAACCTCCGGAACCGGCTTTCTCAGCGGACAACATTCAGCTTTCCTTTCGGGTCAATGCATCCGGGATGATCTACAAACGCAAGGCAGAAATCGGTAAGCCTTTGGATATCCCTGAAGGGCTGGGAAAATTTGTTTTAATGGAATTTCGGGAGTCGGCCGCCTTTATGGGACAGAATATCGGTCAAGCACTCGTGGGAATTCTGACGCCACCTGGTGGTCAGCCCGTGGAGGTTACACTGCCGATCCATTTTCCCAAATTTGATCGGATGAGACGGGGGGATGTGGTCATTTCGATGGTCCACGAAAACAAACCGGCACATGCCCAACAAAACCCCGAGGATATTCGGTATTATTCCGGACTGCAGATTGTCAAAGATCCGGGTGTCTGGGTGGTTTATACCGGTTTTATTGTCATGATTGTCGGTATCCTGATTACTTTTTTCATGTCCCATCAGCAAGTCTGCATCGATATCCGTAAAAAGGGCAAAAAGAGCACGATCAGGGTCGTTGGCAAGGCCAACAAAAATCAACTGGGAATGGAACGAAGCGTACAGATCCTGGCGCATCATTTGATGGATTCACGCAACCATGAAAAACGTAAATCTTAGTGGGTGAAAATGCGTGCCGGCTCCAGCGGACCGGTGCATTTATTTTGAGGTAAAAAATGAACAGTTCACAACTATTATCAGTGGTTACCTTTGGATATGCTGTCGCGGCAACCTTGTATCTGGCTGCATGGATTTTTCAAAGACCATTTCCGGCGAAACTGGCTACATGGACAGCGATACTAACGGTCCTGGGAAACCTGGCCGGATTTTTTATGCGCTGGGCGGAATCATATAAGCTGGGCATCGGTCATGCTCCCATGTCGAATATGTATGAATCACTGGTTTTCTTTGCTTTGACCATCGGCGTCATCTATCTCTACATCGAGCATCGTTATCAAAATCCATTTGTGGGAGCGTTTGCAACGCCTATCGCGTTTCTGGCCATGGCCTATGCATCCATGTCACCCAATGTGAATGATCGAATCCAGCCGCTGCTGCCGGCCCTTAAAAGCAATTGGTTGATTGCGCATGTTTTGACCTGTTTCTTCGGCTACGCGGCCTTTGCGATTGCATTCGGTGTCAGTATCATGTTTCTGCTGAAATTGAAGGCCCGGGCCGATGGTAAAGGTATTTTGGCCTTTTTACCCCAACGGCGCATTCTGGATGATATGACCCATCGGATGGTGTTATTCGGTTTTCTTTTTCTCTCCGTGGGCATTATTACCGGCTCGGTATGGGCCAACTCTGCCTGGGGTAGCTACTGGTCCTGGGATCCCAAGGAAACCTGGTCGCTGATTACCTGGTTTGTATATGCGACCTTGCTGCATGCACGGCTCATCCGCGGTTGGTACGGGAAGAAAATTGCCTATCTCTCGATTATAGGATTCATGGCAGTGCTATTTACCTATTTTGGCGTAAACTACCTGCCGGGGCTGCATTCCTATGGCGCCTCTTAAATAAGATGGTTTCGTAATAAGCCCAACTTCCGGGTTGGGCTGCATTTCACAATCATTCAACGTAATCAACACGCTTCATAAAAACTCAAATTTCTTTTTTTCTCCGGATTTGAGGTAATCTTTTATGTGATCCTACCATTGCCGATTCATTTCGTAATATTGAATTGACAGTACCACAATGTGGCCATATCTTTGGATAGTCTATGTCCGATATTATTACCATTTATCAACAAATTGAATATCGCATTCTCAATCTATTGAGCAAAAAATGAGTCGAGAGTTACGCATATGTTTCATTGTAACTATCGGCAACCACCGAATATTTGGGTATTACCTAATGGAAAAATAAATGGGGGGGGGTAATTAAAGATGAAAATTGAAAATAATGTAGTCGGTTGGTTTGAAATACCTGTTAACGATATACAAAGAGCTGTAGAATTCTATAACGATCTATTTGGATTTGAGCTTGAAGCACAACCATTTTGGGAAAATGATGAAATGGCAATATTCCCAACAGATTTTGAAAATTTTCTTCCTGGTGCAGCAGGAGCTCTATATAAGGGGAAAGATGCAAAACCTGGCGATACTGGTCCAATTTTATTTTTCACCTCACCAAGCGGAGATTGTCAGAATGAGCTTAATAAAGCAAAGGATATGGGAGCTAATATTCTGAGTGAGAAAACAAAGATTCCTGAAGATCATGGCTTTTTTATACTGTTGAACGATAGTGAAGGCAACAAAATTGCAGTTCATTCCCTTGAATAGGAAGAGGTTTATAAAATAAGAGACAATAGGGTCGCATCTTAACGGGCTGTTGCCCAAAGCCCGTTAAGATGCGACCCTATTGTTTTTTTACAGAATGAATTTTTTGAGATAATCCGCCTTTAATCTTGATATGCAAATGGGTTATGAGGCATAAAATCTATACAAACAGATGACAAAAAATTATCGCGATTAAATAGATGCAAGAAACATTGTGTTTCTGTAAACGCAAATGAGAAATAATTAAATCCCGCAAAATTACAAAAGAGGAACATAAAGGTAATGGATTCAAGGGATAGGACCTTTTTAGCTTTAGACCACCAGGAACCCGACAGGGTTCCTTTGGACTGTTGGATTTCGCATGGTACCAAGCATAAAATAAAATCGAAAATGTTATTATCGTTTATAGATTTTCTAGATAAGTACGATATTGATTTGCGCTATATCGATGGCCCTGAATATATCGGGCCGAACCTGATAGTCGCTGGCGGTCTTGAGACGGACATATGGGGAGTTATTCGCAAGCCAATATCTTTATCGGTCAGTGATGGTACAGGCACATTCAATGAGATTTATAAGGAAGTTTTGGAAAGCCCTTTAGAAAAATGCATAACTTCAGAAGAAATTTCGACCTACCAGCATTGGCCTTCGGCAGACTGGTTTGATTACAGCACCATAGAGAGGCAATGTGATGAGATTCGAAACAAGGGAAGGGTTGTTGTATTTATGGGCGACAGACTTAATCGATTCGCTCAGCTAAAACCAGCCATGTACCTTCGTGGAATGGACCGATTTTTTATGGATTTGGCGGAGTCAAACGAAATTGCCAATATCGTGATTCAACAGATTGTTTCCTTTTATCTTGAGTATGAACAAAGAATATTGGAAGCGGCCCGGGGAAAAATTGATATCCTGGTTACCGGAGATGATTTTGGTATGCAGGAGGGTATGATGTTATCGCCGTCCATGTGGCGCAAGTTTTTCAAAAAGGGGTTTTCAAAGTATATTGAACTAGCCCAGGCTCACGGTGCCAGAGTGATGCACCATACTTGTGGTTCGGTTTACAATATTATCAATGACTTCATTGAGTGCGATCTGGACATTCTGCAGTCTATCCAGCCAGAAGCATCCAGGATGGAACCGGGTCGCCTGAAGTCGGAATTCGGTGATCGAATTTGCTTTCAAGGTGGGATCTCGATTCAGAAAGTTCTACCCTTCATGGAGATTGAGGACGTCCATGCTCATGTGGAATCTGTCCTGGGGCAGATGATGTCTGGCGGAGGCTATATCGCCGGGACAGCCCATAATATTCAGGTCGACACATCGATGGATAAGATAACGGCCCTCTTCGAGGCGTATCACCACCATGGACGCTATAGTAACTGATTGATGGGAATAGAATTTTCATATAGGCTTATGCCTTGACTGCAGCAAATATATTTTTGAGGTCGAGTTTTTTTATCTTACCGGTATGATTTAGAGGGAGTGTGTCAATTATCCTTATATCTTTTGGGATCTTATATCCGGCCAATGAATGCTGGCAATGTGATTTAACGTCATTAATGTTTAACGTGCGTCCCTTATTTAATACAACAACCGCCACCACCTTTTCGCCCCATCCATCAGTATCTGGCACCCCGATGACCACAAGCTCATTAATTGCAGGATGACTACTCAAAACATCTTCGACTTCGCGGGGATAGACGTTTTCTCCACCGGTTTTAATGAGTTCTTTTTTTCGGTCAATGAAAAAAATAAATCCATCTTTGTCAACTTTAGCCAAATCACCGGTATGCAGCCACGCACCAGTATATAAAGACCGGTTGGCCTGCTTATTTTTCCAATAGCCGGGAATACATGTTTTTGAGCGGATCATTATTTCGCCTACCGTATTATGTGGCAGTGGTTTACAGTTCTCATCCCAGATCTGAAGTTCGATATCCTGCATAGGTTTTCCGCAACTGTCAGGTCTAGAGAAATAATCTTCGCCGGTTATGATCGTGATCGGTCCGGTTGTCTCGGTTTGACCGTAAACCCCCATATATGAGCAATTAAACTTATGACAGAATGTCCGCATGCGTTTCGCATGGATTGGGCCTGCACCGCCGGCACCGATTATATAGCGCAGCGATTCAAAGGTTAGATTGGCCCTGTCGGCAATATCCGCCAGGTGTTTATCATAAGGCGGTACCAACATGGTAATGGATACTCTCTTATCCACTATATATGATACGATACTCTGAGCATCAAATTTACCAGCTACAAGATTTGTTCCACCACAATTCATTATTGCCCGGCTTCTGATCAATCCCGCCTGATGGAAATAGGGCATGAAGGCAAGATACACATCATCCTTGCAAAGTTCTAAAGCGATGGCCGTTAGACTATCAATTATCATAGAGCCTTCATGGGTTTGCAAGGCACCTTTGGGCCGACCGGTCGTGCCACTGGTGTAAATTAAGAGGATTGGATCTTTATTAGATAGAGATGGATTTTCTATAGGCTCCAGGTGTGCTTCAGCAAGCTTATCGGTTGAATAACTTGTTTTATCAGCAGAATCGATGCCAATCGTAAACCGGATCGACCCGCCTTGTTTAGCCAACGATCCTAATAATGGTTGGAACCTTGCGCCGGTGACCAAGGCTGATGCCTCAGCATCGTCAAGGGCCCAGATAAGTTCCTTTTCCGTGTGTCGTGTGTTCAAAACCAGCAGAATAGCGCCTATTATTGCAGTGGCATAATGGTACACGATGTAGTCTGTACAGTTATCGGCTAAAATCCCGATGCGTTCACCTTTTTTTATGCCAAGGTCAGCGAGAGCACCAGCGATATGTGTGATCCGTCGCCACATCTGGTCATAGGTGGTTTGTTGGGAAATTGAATCAAATGCGATCCGACTTCCATTTTTCATTACGGCTTTATGTAGGACATCCTGTATCAATGCCATGTGATTCAGACCATGGGAGGTCGCCAGTGATGGGCCATTTTTTTGATCGGCATACGGTATAATACCGGATCCCGTCCAAATACTTCGAATCGAAGCGTTTCACCTAAGGTCAAAAGGGCCCAGGCGCCGGCTGCCTTAGGATGGGTCGTAAATGTTTCACTTAGAGATTGCAGTGAAATATGGGGAATGCCGTCCATAAAGTGTAGCTGGTTCCAATGAACATGGCCGGATACAACCGCAATAACCTTTTCGCTGTTTTCGATCAGATTGCGCGCCTGGGCGGCATTGCGGTGCTGTTCACCAAGAACATAGCGCTGTTCAAAATAGTAGTTGCCTAGCATTGAACCGGCATTGACTGGCATATGTGAAAAAATGACGCTGGGCAGGTTTGTTTTGTCCAGGTCTGCAGCAAGCCAGTCCAAATCTTTCTCTTCCAGGCGGAATCCCTGACCTTCATGCAACTGGCAAGACGCGTTCCAGATAACCAAGTGCCAGCCGTCCTTGTCTAGGCTGTGATGCTGCAATGACCGATCTAGTATTTTCTCCTGTTGATCAATGGAAAGATGGACCACATCGTGGTTACCAACTAAGTGGTGTCGCTCTTTGGACAACGACTTGAATTTTTTTGCAACCACTGTCAGATGATTGAGGTCGGTGTCAGGATTGGTATTGCTGATTCGATCTCCCAGATCAACCACCATGTTGACATTGAGTGCATTAACTCTCTTTACGAAGCCTGCAAGTAAGGTTAGGGCTTTGTCGCCTTTCTTGCTATAGCGATCTGGGCCGTAGTGAATATCCGATATAATGGCTATCTGCAATTGCTCTTGCATTGTAAGATCATAAAATATTTAGTTGTCAGACTGCAGAAGATATCTCTGCAATGTAAAGGGCCAAGTTTGGGAACAAAATAATCAGAGCGAGAACAATGAAATCAGCTATGAGGAAGGGCATAATGCCCCGGAACACGGTTCCCACTGGCACGTTTGTGACGCTACCCACAATAAACACGTTCAATCCTAACGGGGGAGAGACCAGCCCGATCTCGGCGGTCTTAACAAAAACAATGCCCAGCCATACGGGATTGAATTCAAGACTCATCATAATCGGAAAGACAAGCGGTAGGGTTAGAATCAAAATGGCCAGTTGATCGAGAAAAAAGCCGAGTATGAGGTACATCAAAATAAATGCCAGGAAAACCCACCACCGGCCCATACCAGAGTTGTGAATGGCCGCAATCAGGTCCTGCGTCGATCCAGTTAGTGTGAGGAACACACTGAATACCACGGCACCGATGATGATGATGAAAATCATGGCGCTGTTACGGGTGGCATTGGTCAGGGCGGCTGTGAAATCTCCCCAGGTCATCCGTCGCTTTAACAAGGCCAGTAACAAAGCAGCCAGGGAGCCAACCGCACCTGCTTCTGTTGGTGTAATGACACCGGTGTAGATAGAGCCGATCATCACAACCATGAGAGCAACCACAGGCCAGATGGGTATCAACGATCTTATTTTTTCCTTGAAAGGATAAACATGTTCGCCGGCAGGTGCCGCCTTAGGCCGTAATCTTGTTATCATAAAGATCGTAATGGCATATCCGGCCGCGGTCAGCAAACCTGGGACAATACCGGCCAACAATAGTTTGCTAACTGAGGTTTCTGTGAAAATACCAAAAAGCACCAGACCAATACTTGGTGGGATCATCAGGGCCAGCGTTCCAACTGTGGCGACAACACCGGTGGCAAAGGCATTATCATACCCGTAACGTTTCATCTCCGGGTAGGCTGCCGAGGCCAAAGTCCCTGCGGATGCGCTGCTAGAGCCAGATATAGCGGCCAGAAGAACACCAGCTGATACCGATGCAAAGGATAATCCTCCACGAAATCGTCCCAACCACATGTGGCAGGCGGAAAAAAGCTCGCGAGTAACACGTCCGGCTGTTAAGAATTCCGCCATCAATATGAACATAGGTATGGTTGAAAGGGAAAAGCTGGCTGCCTGTTCATAGGGAGATGATTTTAAAACACCTAGTGTGGTAGGCAGACCGGCAATCAACAGCAGGCCTATGGAACCCGAGACCAGAAGAGAAAAGCCAACCGGCATGCTGTTCAACAGCAGCAGAAAAAGCAATATGAGGATCAATATAACAGTGAAGCTCATACTTCACCTTCTTGCTGATCATCCTGATAGCGGGTGGGCACAAACAGTTCGTAAAACAGTCGCAAGGTCATCAAACCGCATCCAAGAGGTATCCAAACGTAACTCCAATAGATAGGAAATTGAATCGCCCCAAAAAGTTTGTCCTGGTGGACAAATTTATCGATGGCCTCGATCCCTGAAATATAGGTGACCGTACCAAAGGCCAATACACCGAGTAACACATTGCAACGTTCTGACATATCAAAGGGGATTTTATGCCGATACTTGTCCAAAAGTTTGAGACGAATATGCCCGCCAAGGGTGTATGTACGGGGTAGAGCCATAAAAACAAGGATCACCAGCAAGTAAAATTGGGTGAATTCGTACTGTCCCGTTATGGGGCTTCCCAGCAGGTAACGGCTTAGGGCATCGGCGCTAATAGACAGCATCATGACAAAGATCGACAACATGGCCGCTGCCATAAACACTTTTTCAAAAAATCCTATGAAACGGGATACCCCATTAGGAACTGCGGATTTATCACTGTTCATTGAGATATCGCTTGAATGCTGTGAGTATTTTCTCACCCGGGAGATTGCGGCTTTTCATTTGATCCAGCCAAGTGTTTTCGACGACGGATAGCTTGGCATTCATATCTTTGAGTAACTCAGGAGACAGTGCATATACATTCTTACCGGCCTCTTGCATTTTACTGTTGCTCTTGGCGACGACATTGTCGAATATGGCAGCGGCACCCATACCGGTGCTTTCACCCGCTTTTTGCAAAATCGACTGTACCTCCGGCGACAAACCCTTCCATACATCTTCGTTAATGAGGGTAGCGAAAGCAACCGAACCCAATCCGGCGTTTGTGGTGGAACTGTTTAGCACTTCATGCAAGCTGTAGGCACGCCAGCCGGGAATAGTATAGATTGCGCCATCAACGGTGCCTCGCTGCAAGGACAGATAGAAATCGCTGGGGCCAATGGTCACCGGTGTGGCACCCAGAGCTTTGGCTGTCAGTTCCATGATAGCGCCAGCGGTACGCAGTTTTTTCCCTTTGATGTCGCCTATACTTGTAATAGATTCCTTGGAAGTCAATTGAAGTTGGTAAACAGGTGCGAGCGACACCCATAAAGGGCGTACACCATGACGCAAGAATTCTGCCTCCAACAGCTCATTGTTTGCCAATTTTGTATAGGCAATTGTACCGGTGGTGACATCATTGAAAAGGCCAGGCAGCATGGCGGCACCCGACAATGGCATCCGATCCGAAACATAAACCACACCGCATACAGTGATATCGGCGACCTGATTTTTCACCGCATCGAGCATGCCTGATGCTTTGGCCAATTGTTGAGCCGGAAAATGCTTAATTGTAATGGTATTATTTGACATTTCGGCGACTTTTTTAATGAATGCCTGGGATCCTGTTTTGGAAGCAAAGTGGGTCAATGGGAATTGATCCGCCAATCGCAAGGTCACAGGTTCTGACAGGACATTTGTAGCTGTTAATAAAAATGTAGCTGCTAAGACAAATATCATTTTTCCAGTTTTCATATGCCCTCCTTATTATGGGTTGAATAAAGTCATTCCATGTGGCAATTGAAAAACATCACGTACGATTTTCTACTATTTAAAATCATTAGTAAAATGTATAACATCCCGCTATGGTGCTGTCAAAAAGTAATATCTAATAGTTCTAAAGAATAAAGAGAGAATAAGCAGGGTCAGAAACGGCCCTGCTTTTTTAGTGGTAGCTCCAAAATAAATTTAAATCCTTATAAATACGGCTAGTTATAGATAGATCTATAGCTGCAGAAGATGACAATTTGAAAAGAGACTCGATATCTCAAATAGTGGAATTTAAAGATCTGTTCTGTATGTCACTCGTTAACAGCTTGGGTGTCTAATTGAGGATTCCGATATTTTAGCGCGTCTTTGACTTATATTCCCTATACCCTAATCTAAATTTATAGTTAAGATATACTGTGTGATTTCCATGTGCTTTGAACCGCATCCCTCATAACGACCATCAAACCAGGCCACTCTTTTTCCGAATATGTCTTAAGCGCTCTCATAACGCTCTGGTGAATTTTTAAACGTGTTGGCTGCTTAAGGCGTATGATCAAAATGCCATAGTGCGGTTCTTCCCTGTAATTTGAAAAGCCTTTGTCGGTTGTGATCAGAAGGCATTTTTCATTTTGCGCTTTCTGCCAGAGAATTTCGTCTGGAATACCTTGATCTTTAGTTCCCCGAATATCAATGACATCAATTCCCTGCTGACGAAGTTCATTTACCGTCATTGCCGGAATATTTTCATCAATAAAAATCTTCATACAGCATGTTCGATAGGTGTTATCTGCTCTTCAGCGAGTGAGGCGGCATAATCAAGGCAGGCGTATATATCATCAGTTTTCAGTGAAGGATAATCCTCAAGAAGGTCTTCTATTTTGTCTCCGTTGGCAAGCATGCGAATGATTTGATGAACGGGGATCCGCGTTCCCTTAATACATGCCTGCCCGTGACAAATTTTAGAATCTATTGAAATACGGTCATGCATAATCGTGCTCCTTATATTGGATGCTGATAAATATTAAAAACTCACAGTAAAAGGAGTTGGTTATATTCTAAGATAAATGATGCAGGAATGCAATATTGTTTTATATCCTCTATTTTGGAATAACCTTGTTGCGTATCATACAGTCATTTCACAACTTGATTCCTTAT
>Ga0180435_10000243_pt1 | contig 56317 bp, 44 predicted proteins | sample SS_ome_3_FD_132467 | JGI IMG/M metagenome (GOLD analysis project Ga0180435, IMG submission 132467) | Hypersaline lake sediment archaeal communities from the Salton Sea, California, USA - SS_3_S_1 metaG | ecosystem: Environmental > Aquatic > Non-marine Saline and Alkaline > Hypersaline >... | reverse complement strand
GTGCCGCTGCTCCAGCGAGTGATCTCGCTGGCGATGCTGTACTTCTACGCCGACTGGCTGGCGGAGGCGGAGTACGGACTGGGGTCGCTCGGCGACCTGTTGCTCGGCGCGCTCGTCCAGCTGCTGGGCTTCAACATCGTCGGCGCGATGACGCGCTTCTACTTCGACCACGAACGGTCGGAGGATCGCGAGGCCGTCGTGTCGTCGGCGACGATCGCGGTGGCCGGCCTGGCGTGGCTCGTGATCGCGCCGCTGGCGTTGATGTACACGGAGCTGGCGCCGATCGTGCTCGCGGCCGCCGAGGGCGAGGTGCGGCCGTACGACGTGAACACGGTGTTCCTGCTCGTGCTGCTGACGGTGCCGTTCCAGCTCACCTCGCAGTGCGGCTACACCTGGCTGCAGATCCACCGGCGCTCGGCGCTGTTCGCGAGCCTGCAGCTGGTCAAGTTCTCCTTCGAGCTCGGCCTGCGCATCTACCTGGTCCGCTTCGCGGACTGGGGCGTGATCGGCTTCTTCGCGCCGGTGCTGATCGGCGAAGCGGTGATGACGCTGCTGCTCACGGGCTACGTCCTGTGGCGCACGCGCCTGCGCTTCCGCTGGGAGGTGCTCAAGCCGATGGTCGCGTACACGGCGCCGCTGATCCCCGTCGGGATCCTGCAGCTCGGCCTGCACTACGGCGACCGCAAGCTGCTCGTGATGTTCTCGCCCGCCGACGAGGCGCTACACGAGGTCGGCATCTACGACATGGGCTACAAGCTCGGCTTCGTCGTGACGATGGCGATGCTCGGCCCGTTCGTGCAGATCTTCCACCCGTGGATCTACGGGGTGAAGGACCCGACCGAGCAGAAGGAGAACCTCGCGCGCGTCAGTAGCTACGGGATCGTGTCGATGACGCTCGCGACCTTCTTCGTGATGGTGCTGGCGAAGCAGGCGCTCGACTTCCTGCCCGACAACAAGGACTACCGCCTCGCCTACCAGGTGGTGCCGTACATCGCCGGCGGTTACGTGCTGTGGGCCGTCTACCACCTGAGCCAGATCCCGCTCTACATCGCGAAGAAGAACACGCCGCTCGTGTGGATCAACTTCCTGGCGCTGTGGATCAACATCGGGCTCAACGCCTACCTCGTGCCGGCCTACGGCTTCGTCGGTTCCGGCCTCGCGACGCTCGGGACCTTCGGCTCGCTCGCGTTCATGGGGCTGTACGTCGCGGGGCGCGGGACCGGCATCCACTTCCAGTACGTGCGGATCGCGTCGACGCTGTGCGCGCTCGCGACGATGGGCACGATCGCCCTGTTCGCGGACGAGGCGATGGAGGGGCCCGCCGGCATCGGCACGCTCCAGAACGTCGCGATCAAGTTCGCGGGCCTGGCGCTGTGCAGCGCGTGGCTGTGGCTCGGCGTGGTGACGAAGCAAGAGCGGTCCCAGCTCGTGACCTGGGTCGCCGAGAAGCTGGGCCGCGGGCGCTTCGGGCCGCGAGGCTGACGAGAGAGGTCCATCCATGCGACTGCGACACTTCACGCTCCTCCTCTGGATCGCGCTGTTCCTCGTCCTCGGCGAGGTCGCGCTCGAGCTGCGCGCGAAGGGCAAGGGCTACGGCGCGCTGCTCTTCGACCGCGGCGCGCTGGCCGGCGTGTTCAGCGACGAGGCGACCAACGTCAGCGCCGAGGCGACGACCGCGGTCGACGGCTTCGGACCGACGGCCGACTTCCCCTTCCGCAGCCGCGTCGTCGACGAGGTCGCACCGGCGGGTACGACGCGCATCATGATCGCGTCGGCCTCCTACGCGGAGGACCGCAAGCAACCGGTCACCGCGATCTTCCCCGTGCTGCTCGAGGACGAGCTGCGCGCGCGCGGGTTCGAGGTCCAGGTGCTCAACGCGTCGAGCAACGCCTACAGCCTCGGCACGGCCGCGCGCGTGCTCACCGAGGAGCTGCCGCGCTGGGAGCCGGACCTCGTCCTCGTCTACCACTACTCGAACGACCTCGACGAGATCGCACCGCGCGTGCTGTCGGTCGCCGGCGGCGGCGCGCCGAACGCGACGGCGGGCGACGCCGAGGCTTCGGGCGACGACGCGGACGAAGGCACGCCGCGCACCGAGCGCGAGCGACCGTGGCCGAGCCGCTTGATGGAGGCGACGACCGCCTACGCCCAGGCCAAGAACCAGATCAAGGCGCGCCTCGTCGGGCTGCGCCTGCTCGAGCCGACGCTCCCGCCCGAGGTCCTCGCGGCGCTGCGCGAGCGCCTCGACGCCGTGCGCGCCGTGACCGAGTCGTCCGGCGCCGAGCTCGTGCTCGTGCAGTTCGCCTGCAGCCACCCCGCGAGCCAGGGCGGGTCGCTGCCCGCGCCGTACCGCAACAACCTGTTCCGCTACAACAGCTACCTGTCCGAGCGCGCGTGGCGCGAAGGCGTCGGTGACTGGAACACGCTGCTCGCCGGCTACGGCGCGACGCACGATCTCGCGGTGCTCGACCTGCCGCGCGACCTCGCCGGACGCCACGAGTGCTTCCGCGACTTCTGCCACCTGAAGGAGCTGGGTCACCAGGTCGCCGCGCGGTCGCTCGCCGACGCGCTCGAGCCGCTGCTCGCTGAGCGCGCGGGTGAAGGCGAGGAGGGCGACGAGTGAACTTCAACAGCGCCGAGTTCCTCCTCTTCCTGCCGGCCGTCCTGCTGCTGAACACGCTGCTGTTCGGCCGCACGCGCGGTCGGCACCTGATGCTGCTCGTGGCCAGCTACGCCTTCTACATGGCGTGGAACTGGAAGTACGCGGGCCTGATCGCCGGCTCCACGCTGATCGACTACTTCGTCGGCCTGCGCATGGCGGCGACGGACGATCCACGGCGACGCAAGCTGCTCCTGATCGTCAGCCTGTGCGTGAACCTGGGCGTGCTCGCCCTGTTCAAGTACTTCAACTTCTTCGTCGACGGCACGGCCAGCGTGTTCGAGCTGATCGGCGTCGACCTGGCGCTGCCGACGCACTCGCTGCTCCTGCCCGTCGGCATCAGCTTCTACACCTTCCAGACGCTCAGCTACACGATCGACCTGTACTGGCGGCGGCTGGAACCGGAGCGCGACCTGGGCAAGTTCGCGCTGTTCGTGTCGTTCTTCCCGCAGCTCGTCGCCGGCCCGATCGTGCGCGCGAGCGACTTCCTGCCGCAGCTGCACCACGCGCCCGAGTCGATCGACGGCTCGCGTCAGCGCGTGCGCGCCGGCATGGCGCGCATCTTCCGCGGCCTGTTCAAGAAGATCGTCTTCGCCGACCTGATCGCGGCGCTGTTCGTGGACAAGGTCTTCGCGAACCCGAGCGACTATTCGACGCTCGACCTGTTGCTCGCGCTCTACGGCTACGCCTTCCAGATCTACAACGACTTCTCGGGCTACTCGGACATCGCGATCGGCGCCGCGATGCTGCTCGGCTTCCACATCCCCGAGAACTTCAACCGGCCGTACCTGTCGCGCAACGTGCGCGAGTTCTGGACGCGCTGGCACATCAGCCTGTCGAGCTGGCTCAAGGACTACCTCTACATCCCGCTCGGCGGCAACCGCGGCGGCAGGACGGCCCGCAACCTCATGATCACGATGGGGCTCGGCGGTCTGTGGCACGGCGCAGGCCTCAACTTCGTGCTGTGGGGCGTGTACCACGGCTTGCTCTTGATCGCGTCGCGCGCCGCCGATCGGCACGCGAGCCCCGACGCGCCCGCCGGGGTCCTGTTCCGCGACCGCTTCCTGACCTTCCACCTCGTGCTCGGCGGCTGGCTGCTCTTCCGCGTGCGCGACATGGACCACCTGGCCGAGTACGCGACCGCCTTCGCGACCTTCAGCGGCGGCACCGCGCTGCACCCGGCCGCGATCGGACTGCTGGCGCTGGCCGCGCTCGTGCACTTCACGCCCCGCGGCGCCGCCGACGGCCTGTGGAAGGGCTGGTCGAAGCTGCCCGAGGTGATCCAGGGCGCGGGCTACGCGGCCGCGATCGTGCTCCTGTGCGGCCTGTCGGTCGACGCGGCCGTCTTCATCTACTTCCAGTTCTGAGCCGGCGCCCGGCCGCGCATCAGCGCGCGTCGTCGGCGTCGATCCGTGCCTGGTCCGGCTCGCTCGCCGCCAGCGTCGCGTGCACCGCCACGCTCGTCGTGCGGGCGCCCTTGGCGTCCTTCGCCCACGCGTCGCTCAAGGTGTACGCGCCCTCGATCGCCAGGTCGAAGCGCACGAAGCGCTCGGCCTCGCGGTCCCACACGGCGACGCCGCCGAGCTGGCCGTCGTACGCGGCGCCACGGTTCCACTCGTTCGTGGCCGCCGCGACCAGGCGCCCGTCGAAGTCGAGTTCGACGCGTGAGCCATCGACGGCGACGACGCGCGCCGCGAGCGCGGCTTCGGTGACCTCGCTCTCGCGCCATACCGAACACTCGGTGTGGACGAGGCTCTCGAGCATGAAGCGCTCGAGCAGTTGCCGCGGCGCCGACGCCGTCGCGCCGACGCGAAGCTCGGCGGGGACGAGCTGGGTGAGGAACGCCGCGGGAAGGTCGACGCGATCGAAGTGCACGTGCTGGGGATGGCGCACGTCCGACGGCTCCATGCCGCGATAGGGACGCGAGCGCTTCGTCGCTTCGAGTCGCAGGTGCCCCTCGTCCGGTCCGTCGAAGGGGACCTCGAACGCGCGGTCGCGCTCGGCGTCGGGCAGCGCGTCGAGCAGTCGACGCTCCGTCGGGATCGAGCGGTAGACCCGCGCCGTCCGTGCCAGCTCGCGACGCGCGTGCGACACGTCGTACACCGGCCATCCCTCGTCGACCTGACCGAGCAGCTCGCCCGCCGGCGTGACGGCGTACATGCCCTGGAACAGTCCGTGCCGCGCCTTCGACAGCGCGTCCTCCAGCCAGCGCACCTCCCAGTTGTCCTGGTCGGCGTGGGACGCGTAGTCCACGTCCGACGCCGCGACGCACACGAAGTCCTGCTTCAGCGCGCGCACCACGCCCGGATCGTTCGCGACGACCTGCCGCGTCTTGATGCCGTTGTTTCAGCAGTCGTCGAGCGGGCCGCCGAAGTAGAGCCACAGGAGCAGCGGCTTGTCCTCGGTCTGCGCCTCGAGCACGCCGTCGATCACGGCCGCGTGCCAGTCGACGGTGCGGTGCAGGAGGTCGCGCTCGCTCGGCGCGGCCCACGCGATCGTGTCGGCGGCGTCGAACTCCGCGCTCGCGTCCGCTTCCCGAGCGTCGGCGGGCGCCGCGTCGTCCGGCTCCTGACCGGGGGCGAGGACCGCGGCGCGCGCCCGTTCGAGCGGCGCGGCGAGCAGGCGCGGCACGGGCGGGGTCGCGGGGGCGGGCGACGACGCGGCCGCCTCCGGGCCCGGAGCGCCGGCCAGGTGTTCGGCCCCGCGCCCGGTCGCGCCCGCGTCGGACGGCGCGGGCGGCCGGACGGGCCCGGCGGTCGAGGGGCGGCGGGCCGCGCGCTGGGAGGTCCGGCTCGCGATGGCGTCCGCGGCGGGCTTCGCCGCGAAGCGGGTCCGCTGCTCCATCGAAGCGCGGTCCCAGTCGACCGCCTCGACGGCCGGCCCCTCACCGGCGGGCGCCGGCGCGAGGACCCGGGAGAGAGCCAGGTGCATGCCGGCTCCGCCGAGGACGAAGGCGAGGGGGATCGCGGGGTGGACGAGGGGACGCATGCTCGGAGCCTAGCCCGCGCTGGGCGCGCGGACCGAGGTCGTCGGCGCTGGACCGACCCGCGGAGGGCGCGCTCCACCAGCCACCACCCCCACCCACCCGGGAGGACTCCTCGGTCCCCCCCGCGGTGGCGGAATCTCTCGTGGAAACGTGGGGCCGCGGTCGAGGGGTGGAGCGTCCTACCATCGTCCGCCCGATGTCCTCCCCTCGACCGACCACCCCCGTCCCCGCGCCGCGCGGCGGCTTCGGCCGCGGGCTCGCGCTCCTCATGGTGTTCGGCGGGCTGGGCCTGGGCACGTGGCTCGACCGGGCGCCCGCCACCGGCGCACCGGGGGCGGGCGGCGACGGGCCGGCGATCCGGCTGGAGGAGCGGGCCGCCGCCGCCGGGCTCGCGTTCGACCACGCGATCAGCGGCCTGCACCCGCTCGTCGACCACATCCGCGACCGCATCCTGGCCGTCGGCGCGGGCGTCAGCGTCGTCGACGTGGACCGCGACGGGTGGCTCGACCTCTACGTGACCAACACGGCCTTCGGCGCGCCGAACGCGCTGTTCGTCAACCGCGGCGACGGCACCTTCGTCGACCGCGCCGCCGACCTCGGCCTGGCCGACCTCAACCGCGAGGGCAGCGGCCTGTGCATGGGGTCGATCTGGGGCGACTACGACGGCGACGGCGACGAGGACGCGTTCGTCTATCGCTACGGGCGCACCTCGCTGTTCCGGCACGAGGCGGACGGCACGTTCACCGAGGTCACGCGCGCCGCGGGCGTCGAGCGTTGGATCAACAGCAACGCGGCCTGCTGGATCGACTACGACCGCGACGGGTGGCTCGACCTGCTCGTCACGGCCTACTTCCGCGAGGAGCACGACCTGTGGAACCTCACGACCTCGAACGTGATGCACGACTCCGCGGAGTTCAGCGCGAACGGCGGGCGCAACGTGCTCTTCAGGAACCGCGGTGACGGCACCTTCGAGGACGCGACGGCGGCGGCGCTGCCCGACACGAAGCGTTGGACCATGGCGGCGAACGCGGCCGACCTGGACGGGGACGGGTGGATCGACCTGTACCTCGCGAACGACTACGGGCCCGAGGAGGTGTGGATCAACACCGAACTCGACGACGGCGCGCGCGGCTTCCGACTCGGCGACGTCGGACTCGGACACGACAGCAAGAGCGGCATGTGCGTCGCGTTCGGCAACCTCTCGAACGACGGCCGCCTCGCGATCTTCGTGTCGAACATCTCGTCGGCGAACTGGCTGTTCCACGGCAACAGCCTGCGCGTGAACCGACTGCGCGAGATCGGACAGGTGCTCGACGGACGCGGTGGACGCGCGGTGACCGACACGGGCTGGTCGTGGGGCGCCGCGTTCGGCGACCTCGACAACGACGGGTGGCAGGACCTGTGGGTCACGAACGGGTTCGTGTCCGCCGACCCCGACCGCGACTACTGGTACCGCATGTCCCAGCTCTCCGGCGGCACCGGCGGCCTGCTCGCCGACGCCGCCAACTGGCCGCCGTTCGACGGCGCGAGCCAATCGGGCTTCGAGCGCAGCCGCGTCCTCCACAGCAGCGCGGGGCGCGGCTTCGTCGAGGTCGGCGAACAGGCGGGCGCGCTGTCGACGCACGACGGACGCGCGGTCGTGCTCGTCGACCGCGAGAACCGCGGCGTGCTCGACGCCGTCGTGGCGAACCAGCGCGGCCCGCTCGAGTACTTCCGCAACGCCTCGCCCGGCGCCGCCGACCGCGCGTGGATCCAGTTCGACCTGGTCGGGCGCGCGCCCAACACCTCGGCCATCGGCGCGCGCGTCGAGCTCGACTTCGCCGGCGGCACGCAGGTCCAGGTCGTCGAGGGCTCGAGCGGCTTCTCCGCCCAGGCCGCGCGTCGCCTGCACTTCGGCCTCGGCGAGCAGGGCGAACCCGTCGGGGCGACCGTGTACTGGCCCGACGGGAGCACGCAACGGCTGACCGGACTCGACATCCGCGTGCGACACCGGATCGAACAGACGGGTCGCGCAGCGAGCTCACAGTGACGACGACGAAGAACCGACGAGGAAGCGAGTGACGACGAACACGCCCTGGTGGAAGCAGCCCAAGTGGCTCATCACCGTCCTCATCACCCTGCTGCTCGTCACCGGGCAGATGCAGTTCGGGATCCTGCGCACGCTGTGGGTCCTGCCCGCGGCCGTGGGCACGGCGGTGGTCACCGAGTTCGCGCTGTCGTGGCTCGTGCGAGGACGCGGCGGCAGCGTGCAGAGCGCGTACATCTCCGGCACGAGCACCGTCATCCTCATCAAGTCGCCGGAGCTGTGGCCGTACGCGGTGTGCGCGATGATCGCCGTGGCGAGCAAGTACGCGCTCACCTACCGCGGTCGCCACCTGTGGAACCCGACCAACTTCTCGATCAGCGCGCTGCTGCTCGTGACCTCGGTCCCGATCCTCTCGATCCAGATGGGCAACTCGCCCTGGATCGTCGCGCTCGTCTGGGCCGTGGGCCTGCTCATCGTCACGCGCGCGGGCGTGCTGCACGTGACGCTGACCTACCTGCTCGCGTTCAGCGGCTTCGCGGTGCTGCGCGCCGGACTCACGGGCGTCCCGATCGCGACGGAGCTCGCGCCCTTGACGGGAGCCATGTACCAATTCTTCGCGTTCTTCATGATCACCGACCCGCCGACGACGGTGGCGTCGCGCCGCGGGCGCATCGGGGTCGTGATCGTGATCGCGGCGGTCGAGTGCGGCATCCGCCTGCTCGCCGATCATCCGGAGCTGCGTCCGTTGCTGGCGGCGCCGCCGATCTTCGCGCTCGCGATCGTCGGTCCCATCGCGAAGTGGGCCGAGCTGCGCCGCGCCGCGCCGCGCACGGCGGGGCCCGCCCCGGTCGCCGGAACGAGCGGCGCCTGACAGCGAGCCTGACAGCAAGGGGGTGCGCGGCTATTCTCCGCGCATGCTGACCCTCGCGATCCTCCTGAGCTCGTTCGACGCGGCGACCGCCGTCCCCCTCGTCCAGGACGCGGCGTCGTCGCCCGCCGTCGAGGCGACGACCGATGCGTCGCAGGACGACGCGCCCGACGACGACGCGCCCCGCGACGAAGGGACGGGCTCGGAGAATGGGAGCGCCGAGGACGCTGCGCCGGTCGAGCTCAGCCCGCTCGACCACGGCTCGCGCGTCCCGCTCGCGCCGGTGTCGATCGGACTCGGCGCGCCGCTGCGCAGCACGACGAGCCATCGACGCGATGCGCGGTTCGAGCTCGACCTGCGCCTGATCGAAGGCATCGACAGCGACCGGTCGCGCGCGAGTGTCGTCGCCACCTACGCCTGGGACGAGCGGCTCACGCTCGGCTTCGAGGCCGCGCCCGAGGACGACTCGTTCTCCCCGCTCGTCGTCTACCGCGTCTTCGACGAGACCCGCGAGCGTCCCGCGCTGACCGTCGGGACCACCACCGATCGGATCGGCACGCCGTCGGGCCGCTCGTACTGGGCGACGGTCGGTCGCAGCTTCGCGGAGGCCGTCGACTTCCCCGTCTCCGTCTACGCGGGCGCGGCCTGGGGCGAGTTCGAGGACGAACTCCACGCCGTCGGCGGCGTGCGCATCGACTGGGACCGCGGCATCTCGACGACCAGCGCGTGGAACGGCCAGGGGCTCGACCACTCGCTCGACCTCGAGTTCGACTCGGGTTGGCGCGTCTCCCTCCTGGCGGTCGACGACGACATCGACGACGAGACGCGCTTCGGCGTGTCCGTCGGGCGCTCGTTCTGAGCGCGTTCGCCGCGGGCGGCCAACGCTGGACGAACGGCCCGCCGGCGCTGGCTCGCACGAGCCGGGGCGAGGGTGTACCGTCGGGTCATGCCGTTGACCTTCCTCGCCCTCGCGCTGTGGACGGCGTCGCTCGCGGCGCCGCAGATCCGGACGGGTCCCCAGATCCGACCGGGCGCGTCCCAGGACCTCGCACTCGACGAAGCGACCGACCGCGACGAGCGCCCGCTCCAGGATGCGTCGGTCGTCCCCGCCTGACCGTTGTGACCCGGTGAGGGGACGCCGGTCCGTGCGACCGACGACGGAGAGATGGATCGCTGGCGCGTGGCCATGCGCCTGGTCGAGGGGATCCCCGTCGACCGCGCGCGGCTGCGCTTCACCGTGCAGTACGCGATCACGCCGCGGCTGGCGGTCGGGGTCGAAGCCAACCCGAACGACGACGACTACGGCCTGATCGCCAACTGGGTGGCGTGGACCGAGGACGAGTGGCGCCCGGCGCTGATCGTCGGCACGAGCTCGGACCGCATCGGCACGCCCGACGGCCGCGCCTACTACGCGACCTTCTCGAAGAGCCTGCGCCGCGAGACCGGCCTGCCGATCGCGCCCTACCTCGGCACGGCGTTCGGCGAGTTCGAGGACGACTGGGAGCTGATCGGCGGCCTGCGCATCTCCTGGACGGACCGCCTCTCGACCACCTCGATGTGGGACGGCGAGAACCTGCACCACACGCTCGACTACGCCTTCGACGAATGGCGCGCGGGCCTGGTGCTCGTGCAGCAGGACGACGATCACTACGCCGGCATCACGCTCGGCACCACGTTCTGAGGCGTCGCTCACGGAGGCGTCGCACCCTTCGAAGCGTCGCGTCCTCCGCTGAGCGTCGACTCTCGGAGCGCGGCGTCGCTCTCGGGGTCCGCGAGCCCAGGCGCGACAGGATCCGCGCGCCGCGCGAACCGGGCACCAAAGGAACGAGCGCCCTTCCGCGGTGCGGAAGAGCGCTCGTTGGAAGTGGGTGGGGCCGCCCCCCCGGGGGCCCCACACCTGACGCGCGAACGCGCCGTTGGTGGTCGACCGACCTGCCCAGCCGGAAGACCGTGCCGACGCGGTGGAGGGACCGTGTCGGCGGCGGACCAAAGGGAACCACCCTCGTCCGCGCACCTCTACGCCGGGCGCCGGGTGGTGTAACCGCGAAAACGACGCCGAACGCGGGCTGAACACCGGCCGGGCCGGGAGTCGCGCGGGCCGCGGCCTAGGATGCGGCCATGCAGACCACCGACCCCGCGACGGCCTGGCTGGACGCCTTCGAAGTGGACGAGCCGCTGTGCCGGCGCGTCCTCGACGCGGCCCTCACCGGCGGCGCCGACCGCGCCGACCTCTACTTCCAGCGCACGGCGCAGACCTCGCTCGTCCTCGAGGACGGTCTGGTCAGCCGCGCGTCGACCGCCGTGGACCGCGGCGTCGGCATCCGCGCGGTCCTGGGCGACCAGACCGGCTTCGCGTACTGCGAGGAGCTCGCCGAGGCGCCCATGACGGCGGCGGGGCGCGCGGCGGCGTCGATCGCGGGCGGCTCGGCAGCCCGGGCGGCGACCGGGCTGGGCGTGCCCGTCGGCGCGCGCGGCCTCTACCCCGTGCTCCGCGCGTGGCCCCAGGTCGACCTCGACCGCAAGCTCGCGATCGTGCGCGCGGTCGAGGCGCGGCTGCGGTCGCTCGATCCGCGCGTGCAGCGCGTGTCGGTCGGCTGGGTGGACTCGGACGAGCACGTGGCCCTGGTCGCCGAGGACGGCCGCGCCGCCAGCGACCACCGGCCGATGGCCGTGCTGCGCGCATCGGTGACGATGGTCGACGGCGATCGCGTCGAGAGCAACGCGTGGAGCCTGGCGACGCGCCGCGACCTCGCGTACTTCGACGCCGCGCGGCTCGACACCTTCGCCGACGACCTGATCGCGCGCACGGCGATCCTGTTCGACGCGCGGCGTCCGCCGGCGGGCGAGATGCCCGTCGTGCTCGCGGCCGGTGCCTCGGGCATCCTGCTGCACGAAGCCATCGGGCACGGACTCGAGGCCGACGCGAACCGCAAGGGCGTGTCGATCTACTCGGATCGCATCGGCGAGCGCGTCGCGGGCGAGGAGGTCACCGTCGTCGACTCGGGTCTGCACGAGGGCGAGCGCGGCGCGCTCGAGGTGGACGACGAGGGCGCGCCGGCGCAGCGCACCACGCTCATCGAGAACGGCGTGCTGAAGGGCTACCTGCACGACTCGATCAGCGCGCAGCACTACGGCGTCGAGCCGACCGGCTCGGGGCGCCGCGAATCGTTCCGTCACGTGCCGCTGCCGCGCATGCGCTGCACCTACATGGAGAGCGGCAGCGCGAGCGCCGACGACGTGATCGGCTCGGTGAAGAACGGGATCGTCGCCGAGAACTTCGCGAACGGTCAGGTGCAGATCGGCGCCGGCGACTTCACCTTCTTCGTGAAGAACGGCTGGCTGATCGAGGACGGCGTGCGCACCGCGCCGATCAAGGACGTGAATATCATCGGCAACGGTCCCGAGGCCCTCGCGCGCATCACGATGGTCGCGAACGACAGCGTGCTCGACACCGGCGGTTGGACCTGCGGCAAGGCCGGGCAGAGCGTCCCGGTCTCGCAGGGGATGCCGACCTCGCTCGTCTCGAGCCTGACCGTGGGAGGCAGCAATGCCGAGTGAGTCGACGACGGCGAACGACATCGGCGTGGACGCCGCCACCGCGCTCGAGCGCGCGCAGCTAGCCGTCGAGCTGGCGGGCACCGCGGGCGCCGACCACGCGGTCGCGCGGTTCGGCGCGGTGCGCTCGCTCGACCTGCAGCGGCGCGAGGGCCGCGTCGAGAGCATCGAGGAGAGCCGCAGCGCGTCGATCAGCCTGCAGCTGTTCGTCGACGGGCGCTACTCGACGCACGTGACGAGCGATCTGCGCCCCGATTCGCTCGCGGCGTTCGTGCGGGACGCGGTCGCGATGACGCGCCTGCTCGAGCCCGACCCGCACCGCCGACCGGTTCCGCGCGAGCTGTGGGAGGGACGCGCCGAGGTGGACCTCGACCAGGTCGATCCGAGCGTGGACGCGCTCGACCGCGACGCCCGCGAAGCGATCTGCACGGCGGTCGAGGAGGCCGCGCGCGCCGACCCGGCGGCCACGAGTGCGACCGCCTACCTGACCGACGGGCGCGTGCTGTTCGCGCGCGCGGCGAGCGACGGCTTCGAGGGCGTGGGCGAACACACCTCGCTCAGCTACGGCGCGCAGGTCAGCGTGAGCGACGCCGGCGGCAAGCGCCCCGAGGCCTACCGCTTCGTCGGCGCCGCGCACGCGCGCGACCTGCCCGACCCCGCGACGGTCGGTGCGCAGGCGCTCGAGCGCGCGCTGTCGCGACGCGGCGCGACGAAGGCACCGTCGACGCGCACGACGATGGTGCTCACCCCCGACGCCGCGCGACCCTTCGTGCAGCGCGTGCTCGGCGTCATGCAGGCGAGCGCGATCCAGCAGCAGCGCTCGTGGCTCGGCGACCGACTCGACACCCAGGTCGCCGGCAGCCTCCTCCACCTCGTGGACGAACCCCATCGACCGCGCTCGGCCGCGTCGCGCCTGTTCGACGGCGACGGCATGGCGACCCGCGCGCGCACGCTGTTCGAGGACGGCGTCCTGCGCACCTTCTTCGTCGACGCGTACTACGGCTCCAAGCTCGAGCGCCCGCCGACGACCACCGGCGCCAGCAACGTCGTCTTCCGCGGCGGTTCGGGCGACCTCGAGTCGCTGGTGCGGCAGGCCGGCGAGGGCTTCCTGGTCACCGGCTGGCTCGGCGGCAACGCGAACGCGACCACGGGCGACTTCTCGTTCGGGATCCAGGGCCATCGCATCGAGGGCGGCGCGATCGCCGGCTCGATCGCCGAGATGAACGTGACCGGGTCGTACCCCGAGGTGCTCGGGAACCTGGTCGCCGTCGGCGACGATCCCGAGCCGTGGAGCAGCTTCCGCAGTCCGACGCTGGTGTTCGAAGGGGTGGATTTCAGCGGGGTTTGAGGCGCTGCGGGGCCCGCGGCGGGCGCGACGCCGCGCAGGTCACCGGCCGGGCCCTGGGGTGCCTCGGGTAGACTTTCCGCCCCCGCGGGCGGCCCTCCCGTCGCTGCGGTGGCCGCCGGTCCCGACCCCCTACGGGCGCGGAGCGGCGGGCCCTCCCCCTCCCAGAACAACCAGCAGCAGTTTCTCCCCATGCGCATCGCGGTCATCGGAACCGGCTACGTGGGCCTGGTCGCCGGCACCTGCTTCGCCGAGAGCGGCAACACCGTCACCTGCGTCGACATCGACGAGGACAAGATCCGCCGCCTGCGCGAAGGCCAGGTGCCAATCTACGAGCCGGGCCTCGAGGAGCTCCTCAAGCGCAACGTCGCCGACGATCGCCTCCACTTCACGACGAAGTACGAGGAGGCCATCCCGGGCGCCGACGCGGTCTTCATCGCCGTCGGCACCCCGCCCGACGAGGACGGCAGCGCGGACCTGCAGTACGTCCTCGCCGCGGCCCAGATGGTCGCCGAGAACATGGACGGCTACACCGTCATCGTCGACAAGTCGACGGTCCCGGTCGGCACCGCTCGCAAGGTCAAGGACCGCGCCAGCCAGCACACGAGCCACCCCTTCGACGTGGTCTCGAACCCCGAGTTCCTGAAGGAGGGCGCGGCGATCGACGACTTCCTGAAGCCGGACCGCGTGGTCATCGGCTCGGAGTCGCAGAAGGCGGCCGAGGTGATGGACGAGCTCTACGCGCCCTTCGTGCGCACGGGCAACCCGATCATCCACATGGACATCGAGTCCGCGGAGCTCACGAAGTACGCCGCGAACGCCATGCTCGCCACGCGCATCTCGTTCATGAACGAGATCGCGAACATCTGCAACCGCGTCGGCGCGAACGTCGACAAGGTGCGCAAGGGCATCGGCTCGGACGCGCGCATCGGCTCGCGCTTCCTCTTCGCCGGCCTCGGCTACGGCGGCTCGTGCTTCCCGAAGGACGTGAAGGCCGTCGTCCGCACCGCGCAGGACGCGGACTACGACTTCAAGATCCTGAAGGCGGTCGAGGACGTGAACGAGCGCCAGAAGCGCATGCTCTACGAGATGGTCGACGAGCACTTCGGCGGCGACCTCGCGGGCAAGAAGTTCGCCGTCTGGGGCCTGGCCTTCAAGCCGAACACCGACGACATGCGCGAGGCGCCGGCCGTCGTCGTGATCAAGGCCCTGCTCGAGGCGGGCGCGACGGTCACGGCCTACGACCCCGAGGCCATGGAGGAGGCGCAGCACCGCCACCTCGGCGACACGGTCACCTACGCGAAGACGCCCATGGACGCGCTCGACGGTTCGGACGCCCTGATCCTCGTCACGGAGTGGAACGAGTTCCGCCGCCCCGACTTCGACGCGGTCAAGGAGCGCATGGCGGGCACCGTCATCTTCGACGGCCGCAACATCTACAGCCGCAAGCGCCTCGAGGAGTCCGGCTTCACCTACTACGGCATCGGCACCTGAGCCGCGGCCCCGCCGGCCGGCGTCCTGGGGCCACGGCCCTGGCGCCGGGACCCGGGCGCTACGGGCCGAACGGTACGACCCGGGCGGCGCCACGAGCGCCCCCGATGCAAGACGAGCGGCTCGCGCCTGGAAGGGTGCGAGCCGCTCGAGTTGATGTCGAGGCTTGTTCGAAAGGGGCGCGCTCACCGCGATCGTCGTTGCGTGGCAACACACCGCGCCGCGAACGATCAGCCGAAGGTGAACGGTGATGCGCCCCCCGCCTTGCTTGTCTTTTCAGGCATCGGTCGGTGCGTGTCAACTCTTGCGTTCGACGGAAGCGCGCGGACCCAAGAGTGAGACACGCCAGAAGCACGCGTCGGACGCACGGTGCGACGCAGTGCACGGCGCGCGCACCGCATCACTCGCGCGACGCGTCGTCGAACAGCGCGTCGTCGAGCACTGCATCGTCGATCACGACATCGTGGAGCGCTTCGTCGAACACGGCGCGCTCGAACGCGCGACACCGCAGTTCGTGACGCGCACGCATCGCGACGAAGGCGCGTCGGATGCGTTCCCCCTGCGGCGTTCGCGACGCCAAGGGCTCGCGCAGGGCCGCGCGACAGGCCTCCAGCCATCCCGCGGCCGCTGCGTCGTCGCCGCGCGCGAGTGCCTCGCGCGCCACGCGGTCGTACACCTCGACCAGCTCCGTGCACGCGTCACCCAGCTCGATCGCGCGCACCCACGCGTCGTGCGCGCGCCGCGGTTCACCCAGCGCGCTGCGCGCGTCGCCGAGTCTCAGGAGCGCGACGACCCGCTCGACCCCACGGCCGGTGTCCGCGCACCAGGCGTAGTCGCGCTCGGCCCCCGCCCAGTCCTCCGCGCGCCGCGACGCGTCCGCGCGCGCCGCGCGCGCCTCGAAGCGCTGCGCGTCACCGATCGCCAGACGCACGGCGGCGTCGAACTGCTCGTAGGCCTCGCCGTCGAAGCCCAGCGTCGTCAGGTGGCGTCCGGCTGCGAGCGCCGCGCGAGCCCGAACCTCGTCGTCGCCGCCGTGCGCGGTGTGCACGCGCCGGAACGCCTCGATCGCCGTCAAGCGCGCGGCGAGCCGCGCCCGGCCGCTGGTCCCCGCAAGGCGCGCCTCGAAGGCCAGTGCGTCCTCCCACTGCCCGTGCGCGTTCGCGGCGCGGCCAATCGCTTCGGTCACGACCGAACCGCGCGGTGTTTCATGCCGTGGTTCATGCCGTGGTTCGTGTGGTGCATCGCACAGCCGCACGAGTGACACGAGCAGGACCACGAGCGCCGACGCAGCGGCGACGGACCTCACGACGCCAGCCCCAGCTCGTGCCGCAGCGCGCGACGCAGCTTCGTGCGCGCGCGGTACAGCCGCACCTTGAACAGCTCCAGGTCGAGGCCGAGCCTGTGCGCGACGGCCTCGCGCGAGTCCCCCTCGAGGTAGACCGACACGAGCGCGTACCGATCGGCGGTGGGCAGGCGCTCGAGCGCCAGGTCCAACAGGTGGCGCGCCCGACTCACGCCCACCGTCCGGCGGAGACAACGCACCTCCACCTCGTCGCACAGGTCCTCCGGCGGGGGCAGCGGCGAGGCCGGCTCGTCCGCCTCGTTCTCGGGCAGGGGCTCGGTCGTTCGCCGCCGCTTGCGATGCACGTCGGCGAGCGCGTTCAGCCCGATCCGCCGCAGCCACCCGCGCAGCGCCTCGGGTCGCTCGAGGCCGGAGCGTGAGCGCGCGGCGCGGATGAAACACTCCTGGATCGCGTCCTCGATCGCATGTCGGTCGCGGCTGCGCGCGGCGAGGAAGCTCTCGAGGTCGGGCTTGAGTGCGGCGAGGCCGTCCCAGGCGGCGGGCGGCGGGGGGGCGATGGTCATGTGGGTGCGGGCGATGCGGTGTCGGTCGGTGGGGCCGCCCCGTGCGGCTCCCGACACCAGACGCGCTCGCGTCCCCGCCCCTGCGCGCGCGCTCGCCTCGGCGCGATCCTCCACAGCACTCCACGCGGCCGACCTGCCGAACCCGTTCGCGGTCTGCCGAGTCGCCCGGGCCCGCGCGCGGACGGCGCGCCCGCGTTCCGCACAGCGCACTCGCTCGCCACGAACGCGCGAAACCGCGCCGCCCACGCGAACGGCGCCCCGCGGCGTGGCCGCGGGGCGCCGTTCGACGCATGGTCCTGGTCGGGTCGAGGCCGGTCAGCGCTCGCTCGCGGGCGACGCGCTCACTGGCCGTTCCTCACCGGCCGTTCGTCACCGGCCGTGTCTCACCGGAATTTGCGCGACTCGGCCGCCATCGGGCTGTTCGGGAACGTGTTGCGCAGGCGCTGGAAGATGCGCTGGGCGCGCGCCTGGTCGACCTCGGACGCGGTCAGCGCGCCGATCTGGTGGAAGCACCGTCCGCCGAAGAACAGCGCCCGCAGGAGGTGCGCGCGCTCGCCCGGGTAGAGGACGGTGACCTTGAGGTACTCGTGGCCGGCCGCCTTCAGCCCCTCCACGTCGTCCTTGGGAGCGGCGCGGAAGAACAGCACGTCGCCGCGCCCGACGTAGGCACCGGCGCGGACGGAGTCGCTGGCCGCGTCGGACGCGATGAGGCCGTCGAACTTCGCCATGGCCTGGTCGAGCGCCGTGTTCTGGGCGTCGGCGTCGCTCGCGGCCTCGGCCACGCGGACGAGCGTCTGGCCCTCGAGGAGCTCGGCGCGCATGCGCACGGTCGGGTACGCGCTGCCGGCGCGGCTCCCCAACGCCTTGGCGCGCTTCAGGCGCTCGTCGGCGGAGAGGCTCTGGTCGATCTCGAGCAGCGCGAGCTCGGCGTCGAACGCGTAGCGCTGCGAGAGGCCCTCGCGCTCCACGAGGGAGGCCAACGACTGGAGCGTGGCCTTCGCCGCGTCGGCCTGACCGCTGTAGCGCTGCGCCTCGGCCTTCGCCAGGTAGGTCGCCGGCACGAACCGCGAGTCGGCGAAGTTGCCGATCAACAGGTCGGCGGCGTCGACGACGCGCGCGAACTGGCCCGCACCGCGGTTGAGCTCGACCGCGCGGAAGGCGGCGTAGGCGGGGGCCCAGGGGTCCTTGCGCTCGGTCGGGTTCTCGATCTGACCTTCGACGTAGAGGGTGTAGCTGCTCACGGCTCCCTCGATGTCGCCTTCGTCGACCAACGACTCCGCCTTCTCGACGAGCGACGGGAACTCGTCGTAGCTGATCGACACCACCTTGTCCGCGTCGACGTCGCGGGTCGAACCGCCCTTGCGGTAGAAGACCGACTTCAGCGTCTCCTCGGTGATGTTGACGTCGTCGATCGTCTCGCCGCTGGCGAGCGTGATCGTGTCGGCGGTCGCCGGCGCGGCCAGGACCGAGCCGAGGGCGATGCAGGAGAGCGTGAGGGCGCGCGAGAACATGCGTGGGTCGCGGTTCGAGGGGTCGGTCGGAGCGCCGCGGGGCGCTCGCCGGTCGGGTGGGCGGACGCTCGACGAAGGGGTCGCGTCCGGCGCTGGGTACCGCCGCCGGGCCCCGGAGTAACGGGGCCGCCGGCGGCGCGGGGCGAGCAGGATAGGTGGGCCCCGCGGGGGGGTCAAACGGGGCGCGCGGCGGGCGGTTCGAAGCCCTTTCGGGCCCGGGGCGCGTGGGCGCCGGGGCGGCCCCGGGTCACGACGGGGGCCGGGTCACGGCGAGAGGCAGTTCACGTCGGGGTCCGGTCGGACGACGCGACCCCGCACGGCGAAGCGGACAGGATCACGACGGCGTGCAGATCGGCGACGGCGTGCAGATCGGCGACGACACCCGGCTCGTCGGAGCGATCCCGTTCGGCGACGGAACCGCTCTCGTCGACCGCACGGGGTTCGACGACCGAACCGGTCCGCGCACGGCTCGCCGCTCACGCAGGACGCGCCGCGCCGCGCCGCACGCGCACGAGCTCGGCCGTCACGCTGACCGCGATCTCCGGATGGTCGCGCGCGCCGATGTCCAGACCCATCGGGCACTGCACGCGCGCGAGGAAGTCGTCCGCGACGCCCTGCTCGCGCAGCTGCGCGAAGATCTGCTCGCGCTTGGCGACGCTGCCGATCATGCCCAGGTACTTCGGCCGCACGCCGGCGCGCGCGAGGGCGAGCAGCGCCTGCGCGTCGCCGTGGTGCCCGCGCGTGACGATGCACACGTACGGGTTCGCCTCGCCGGCGAGTTCGTTCGCGAGCGCGTCGTACTCTCCCACCCGGCACTCGGCGGCGTCGGGGTGGCGCTCGGTCGTCGCGAAGTCCGCGCGGTCCTCGAGCACGCACACGCGGAAGCCGGCGGGCGCAGCGATGCGCGCGATCGCGGCCGACACGTGGCCGCCGCCGAACAGGAACAGTCGAGGCTCGGTGATCGGTTCCACGTAGATGCGCAGCTTGCCGCCGCAGATGAGGCCGGAGTCGGGGTAGTCGCGCTCGTTGAGCGCGAAGTCGAGCATGCGCGAGCGCTCGTCGTCCATCGCCTCGAGCGCCGCCTCGAGCACCTCGGCCTCGAGGCAGCCACCGCCGACCGAGCCGACGAAGGTGCCGTCGCGCTTGACGAGCATCTTCATCATCGACTTGCCCGGCGTGGAGCCGCGCGTCTCGACGATCGTGCACAGCGCGCAGTCCTCGCCCGCGTCGACGAGGCGCGCCACTTCGGCGAACAGGTGATCGGTCATCGAGGGAGCGGTTCGCGCGGCGCGCGCGATCAGACGACCATCGCTTCGGCCAAGGCCTCGGCGGTCGCGCGTCCCTTCCATTGGCGGACGAGCTCGAGCGCGAAGGCGAGCGCGGTGCCCACGCCCTGACTCGTGACGATCCCGTCGCTCGTGACGACGGCCGGCTCGCCGAGGACCGCCGCGCCCGCGAGCCGGTCGCGCCACGCGGGATGGCTCGTCGCCTGCCGACCTTCGAGCACGCCGGCCACCGCGAGCACCGACGGCGCCGCGCAGATCGCGGCCACCGGCTGTCCGCGCTCGACGAGCGCCTGCACGATGTTCACGACGCGCTCGTCCTCCGTCAGGTGGCGCGTGCCCGGCATGCCGCCGGGCAGCACGAGCGCATCGACCTCGTCGAGATCGATGTCGGCGAGTCGCGCGTCGGCCAACACGCGGATGGCGTGCGAGCCGGTGACGCCCAGGTCGCCCGAGTCGTCGAGCGTCGCGGTCGTGACGCCGATCTCCGCGCGGCGCAGCACGTCGATCACGGTCACGGCCTCGATCTCCTCGAAGCCGTCCGCGAGGGGGACGAGCACGTTCGGAGTGCGGGTCGAGCGCGGGCCAGGAGTCATGGCTCCGAGTGTAGGCGCTTCGCAGTACGGTGCCAGGCACGTTCCTGTCGCGGAGGGCCTCCGCGCGCTCCGCGGAGGCCCTCCCCGACAGGAACGTGCCTGGCACCGTACTGCGAAGGCCTGCTGCTAGGCTCGATCGCCATGCCCACCAACGACGACCACACCCCCGTCCTGGTCAGCGCCTGTCTCTTGGGGCGAACCTGCCGCTACGACGGGCGCCACAACGCCGACGCCCGGCTCGAGCGCGAGCTCGCCGAGCGCGGCGAGCGCGCGGTGCCGGTCTGCCCCGAGGAGGCCGGCGGCCTGTCGACGCCGCGCCCGCCCGCCTGGCTGACGGGCAGCGCGGCCGAGGTCGTGGACGGCGACGCGCGGGTCGTCACGGACACCGGTCGCGACGTGACCGACGCGTTCCTCGCGGGCGCGCGCCACGCGCTCGAGCGCGCGCGGGAGCACGGCGCGACGCGCGCCTACCTGAAGGAGCGCTCGCCGAGCTGCGGCGCGTGCACCACGCACGCGAACGACGCGCTCGTCGAAGGGCCCGGCGTGACGACCGAGCTGTTGCGCCGCGCGGGCGTCGAGGTTGAGGGCGTCGAAGGACGACGGGAGTGACGGCTCAGGCGCGCCGACGCCCCTGCTCGCGCCGATGCTCGCGCCGCTCGAAGCCCTTGCAGTCCTCGCCGGTCTCGCGCCGCACCTCGATCGAGGGGAGCATGCGCGACTTCATGCCGATCAAGCGGCAGGCGTAGGGCATCCCGCGCTCGTAGGTCGTGACGAGGTGCACGCAGCCGAAGCAGGAGACGCGCGATGCGTCGTCCCGCCCGGTGCGCGGCTCCTCTTCCGCCCAGCTCACCGCGCGCTCCCTCAACGGCCGTAGGTCACGGCCAGTTTGTTGGACGCGCTGATGCCGCCGAGCGCCCCTTCGTCGAGCACGAAGGCCTGACCGAAGAGGGTGTGACCGACGAGCCCGGGCTCGAAGTCGAGCGGGAAGTCCCAACGACCCTCACGGTCGGTGCGGCCCTGCAACCAGGCGAGCTGCGTGCGGTCGACGACGAAGGTGGCGGGGAACAGGCGCTGGTCGAGCAGCGTCGGGTCGGGCGTGACCGCCACGAACAGGTCGCGGTCGGGCGCTGCGCGCACGAGGTGCACGCGGCCCGGTTCGTCGGAGAGGCGCACGGGGCCGCTCGCGCCGAGCAGCGGCACGACGCCGTCGGTCCCGGCCTCACCGGCGCCGAACTGCAGGAACGCGCCGGCGTCGGGCGCCGTGTGGCGCGGCCCGAACCAGACCAGCAGCCGGCCGTCGGCGATCGCGACCAGGTCGTCGTCGCCGTCCTGGTCCACGTCGGCGAGGGCGGCGCCACTCGGTGCGACGCGCGCTTCGCCGAGCGTCCAGCCCGCGCTCGTGCGCTGCAGCAGACGCACCACGCCCGGACGGGTCTCGATCAGGACCGAAGGGGACGCGGACGCCCCGAACGACGGTCGCGAAGCGGCCGTGCGCGCACAGGGCAAGGTCGCGCTGGAGGTCACCCGCCCGTCCGTGGTCTCGGTGATCGCGACGGCGTCGGGACCGAAGTCGAACGCGATCTCGCCGCCCGACGCGTCGCGCAGGCGCAGGTTCCAGGTCGGCGTCCCGGTGAAGCGGACCGCGATCGCGTCGTCCTGGGTGTCCTGGGTCCACACGAACGCACCCGACCCGTCGTTCACGCCGACGAAGCCGCCGACGCGCAGGTCCGTGTCGCCGTCGAGGTCCGCGTCCGACGCGAACAGGACCGCGCTGTCGCTGCGAGTGCCGTCGATCGGCGCGTCCTGCACGCGCGAGGCGCCGGCGTCGAGCCGGGCGATCGCGTGCGGCAGCGCGACGAGCGCGACGCCGTCCGCGACGCGCACGCCGCGCGCTTCGCCGGCGAGCACGGCGCGCGGCGCGAGGAAACCGCTCGTCCCCCACCCGCGGCGCACGACGACGCGGCCGTCCTCGTTCGCCACCAGGTCCGCGTCGCCGTCCGCGTCCGCGTCGACGAGCCACGCCTTCGCGAGGTCGATCGCGTCGTCCTCGACGGCGAGCGCGAGGTCGATGCCGGTCAGCGCGCCGTCCACCGTGCGGTTGAGCTCGGCGCGACGCAGGGCGCCGGACGCGGCGCGGTAGACGAGCTCGATCGAACCGCCGGCGAGCGGGCGCACGAGCAGGTCGCGCGCGGGCTCGGTGAGCGCGATCGGCGTCGTCGTGTCGGGTGTGACGAGCCACGCGCTGCCGTCGGGCGCGACGGCGCAGGCGGCCGGCGTTCCGGCGACGCGCGCGACGGCGCGACGCGGTCCGGCCCACAGGGCGACGAACCGGGGCCCGGCACCGGGCTCGGCGACGAGCGCTCCGACGAGGTCGCCGGCGAGATCGCCGACGACGACGAGGCCGTCGTGCGTGAGGCGCGCGTCGCCGGGCGGCAGCTCCACGCGCGCGCCGACGGCCGGCGCGCCGCCGTGGTCGCGCACGACCTCGACGAGACCGGCGCCGTCGACCGTCCACCAGGTCTCGACGCCGTCGCCGTCGGGATCCAGCGCGGCGCCGTCGCGCGCGTCGATCCCGTCGATCCCGTCGAGCGCGCCGACGGGTCCGACGCGGCCGTCGAGCGCGCCGCCCGCGACCGTCGCCTCGACGAACAGCGGCCGGTCGCCCGCCGCGAGGGCGGAGACGACGCCGGACTCGACGACGAGCCCCGCGAAGGACGCACCGTCGGGCGCGGCAAGGGGAAGCAGGTCCAGGACGTGGTCGGCCGCGCTCCCGTCGGAGGCGACGGCGAGACAGGCGGCGGCGAGGTGGGCGATCAGCATGGCGTCGGGCTCGGGAGGTGAGGAAGCCGGGTCTCGGGCCATCGGCGGATCGGTCGCGCGACTGGACGCTGGGATCGCCGCCGGTGCCGTCCGCGAGCCGCGAGCGCCGTCAGCGCGCCTCGAGGCGGTTGAGGCGCCGCTGGGCCGGCTCGAAGTCCGGGTCCGTGTCGAGGCTCGCGCGCAGGCAGCGCTCGGCCTCCGCGCTGTTGCCCATGGCGTCGTACACCAGCGCGCGGTGGTAGTCGATCCGCGCCGGGTCGCCGCCCAGCTTCGCGGCGAGGTTCAGGTTCACGAGCGCGCCCTGGTGGTCGCCGTCGAGGTGCGCGAGCTGGGCGTCGAGCAGCAGGAGCTCGGCCGAGTCGGGCGCGAGCAACAGCCCGTCGCCGACGAGCCGCCGCGCCTTCGGATAGTTGCCGTCCTCGATGGACATGCGCGCGCGCAGCGCCGTCGCGTCGATCGCGCGCGGGTCCGCCGCCAACGCGGCGTCGAGGTGGATGAGCGCGTGCTCGCGCCGCCCGGACTCGTACGCCGCCGCGCCGCACGCGTAGCGCACGCCGCCGTGGTTCGGGAAGTCGAAGGCGAGGTCCTCGAGCTCGAGCAGGAGCTCGCGGCGCTCGCGCAGGGCCTCGTAGCGCTCGTCCTCCTCCGCGTCGACCTCGCCGCGCTCGACCGCACGCGCGTCGCGCAGCTCGGTCAGCACCGCGTCGAGACGCAGGTCGGGATCGCCGGGGTCGTGGATCGGTCGATGCCCGAAGACCGAGCAGCCCGTGGAGAACAGGACGAGGAGCGTGGCGGCGAACAGGCGCATGGGATCGTGGACGAGGGAGTCGAGTGGTTGGACGCTCACGGCATCAGGCCGACGAGGTTGGTCAGCGCGGGGACGACGGTCACCGCGAGGATGCCGGGCAGGAAGCAGACGACGAGCGGGACGGCGAGCTTCGTGGGCAACAGCTGCGACTGCGCCATCACGCTCTCGCGCCGGCGACTCCACAGCTCGTCGGCCTGCTGGCGCAGCGTGCTCGCCATGCCGGCGCCGACCTCTTCGGCGTGGGTGAGCGCCGACACGAAGACCGAGACCGACGGCACGTCGAGGCGCGCGGCGAGGTTCTTGTAGCACTGGCGGCGCGACTGGCCGGACAGCGACTCCGCGCGGAAGCGCTGCAGCTCCTCGACGAGCGGGCGTTCGTCGTCCTGCGTCTCGATGATGCGCTGGATCGACGAGTCGAAGCCCTGGCCCGCCTCGGCGAGCGACGCGAGCAGCTCGAGCGTCATCGGCAGGTCGCGCTCGACCAGGTCGACGCGCTGCTTGCGCGCCGAGCGCACGAACACGATCGGCGCCGCGAGCAGCCCGAGCCCGACGAAGAGCGGCGCCCAGGCGTACAGCGGCGCGACCGCCGCGCCGAGGCCGCCCGGAAGCCCGTCGGCCATGTGCGCGCCGCGCGCCAGCACGTCCGAGGTCAGGAAGACCGGCACGAAGAGCAGCGCGACCAGGGCGCAGGCCGCCTCGACCGCGACGAAGACCGCCGGCGCGGACGGATCGCGGAAGCCGGCCAGGAACAGCCAGCGCCGCAGGCCGCTGCTCTCGGGGTCGAGGCCGGGTCCGCGCCCGTCGTCGTCGACCTCCGTGTCGACCGCGGACGGACGCATCAGGCGCTCGCGTGCGCGCCGCGCCATCGCGAGGCGCACGAGCCCCCAGACGGTCGCGACGAGGACGAGCACCGCGAGCAGCTTGAACCACTCGCTCTCGAGGAAGCCGGTCTGTGCGAGGTGGAGCGACATCAGACGTGGATGCGTGCGAGGCGTTGGACCCACAGGACGCCGACCGCCTGCATGAGCAGGATGGCCGTGATCACGAACTGCCCCATGGAGCTGCTCGCGAACTGCGCGAAGTCGATCGAGGAGGAGTGCGCGACGAGGTACGCCAGCCCGTAGGTGAGGGCGAGCACGCCGATCACCGAGACCTCCGTCTCGACGGTCTGCGTGCGCAGGCGTCGACGCAGCGCCACGCGGTCACGGATCGCGCGACCGACGGACGAGAGCGCGTGCGCGTGGCCCGCGCCGCCTTCCCAGTTCGTGCCGATCGTGAAGGTGAACAGGCGGAACGAGTCGAGCGGGATGCGCACGCGCAGCTCGGCGAGCACCTCACGCGCGCTCTGGCCGATGCGCAGGCGCTCGACGACCTCGGTCAGTTCGTCACCGACGATGCCGTCGGAGCGTTCGGCGGCCTGGCCGATCGCGTCGACGATCGTGCCGCCCGAGCGCGCCGAGCTGACGATGAGGTCGACGGCGTCGGCGAGCTGGGTCTCGAGCGAGAGCGCGAGGCGGTCGACCCGCCGCTCCTCGAGGCGCCAACCGATCACGCCGCCGAAGACGCCGAACGCGAAGGCGATGACCGGCGTGAGCGCGAACACCAGGTACGCGATCGCGAACGCGCCGAGGCCGCAGGCCCACATGGGCCACGCGCGGCGCGCGAGCACGCTCGTGACGCGACCTTCGTCCAGCTCCGCCTCGATCTCGAGGCGCTCCTCCTCGAACTCGTCGCGCTGACGCGCCATGCGCGCGACGGCTCGTCGCCGAGCCAGCGCTCCGCGCGCGCCGTACCACACCGCGGCGACGCCGACGACCAGGGCCAGGACCGCGATGAGCTCACCCACGCCCCACCTCCTGCGCCGAGAGCGGGTCGCCGCCCGCGTTGGCGAACAGGCGCATCGGCAGCTCCTCGCCGCGCGCGCGTAGCTCGTCGACGAGGTGCGGCACGATCCCGGTCGCCTCGTGGCGTCCGATGACGCGGCCGCGGTCGCGATCCGTGGTGCGGAAGCGGTAGATCTCCTGCAACAGCGGCGTCTGCCCCTCGAGGCCGGTGATCTCCGACACGCTGGCGATTCGGCGCACGCCGTCCTCGAAGCGCCGCACGTAGACGACGAGGTGGACCGCGGCCGAGATCTGCTCGCGAATCGCGCGACTCGGCAGGTCGGCACCGGACATGAGCACCATCGTCTCGAGGCGCGACAGCGCGTCGCGCGGCGAGTTGGCGTGCACGGTGCACAGGCCGCCCTCGTGCCCCGTGTTCATCGCCTGGAGCATGTCGAGCGCCTCGCCCGAACGCACCTCGCCGACGATGATGCGCGTCGGGCGCATGCGCAGGCAGTTGACGAGCAGGTCGCGCGAACTGATTTCGCCGCGCCCTTCCACGTTCGGCGGCCGCGTCTCGAGGCGCACGATGTGCTCCTGGTCGAGCTGGAGCTCGGCCGTGTCCTCGATGGTGACGATGCGCTCGTCGCCCGGGATCGCCTCGGCGAGCGCGCCGAGCAGCGTCGACTTGCCCGAGCCGGTGCCGCCGCAGATGAGCAGGTTCTTGCGCGCGCGCACGGCGTGCCCGAAGAACTCCTTCATCTCCTCGGACAGCATCTTCTTCTCGACGAGGTCCTTCGCGCGCAGGCGCCGCGAACCGAAGCGACGGATCGAGAGCGTCGGGCCGTCGATCGACGCGGGCGGCAGCGTCGCGTTGACGCGGCTGCCGTCGGCGAGGCGCAGGTCGGCCATCGGCCAGGACTGGTCGATGCGGCGCCCGACGCGCATCGCGAGGCGCTCGATGAGGCGCGCGATGTGCTCCTTGTCGCGGAAGCGCACATCGGTCTTCTCGAGTCGGCCGAAGCGCTCGACGAAGACCGCGTCGGGTCCGTTCACGAGGATGTCGGTGACGGCCGGGTCGTGCATGAGCGGGCTCAAGGGACCCAGGCCGAGGGCCTCCTCGACGAGCTCGGCGGCGAGCCGACTGTTCTCCGCGTCGTTGAGCGGGAGCGACTCGGTCTCCATGACCTCGTCGACGAACGCCTCGGTCTCGAGGCGGATCACCGAGTCCTTCGCGCCGAGCAGTCCGCGCTCGCCGAGGTGGTCGAACAGACGCTCCTGGAGACGCGCCTTGACCTGGATGTAGTCGGTGTCGGAGCCGCGCTCGGGCGCGCGGCGCTCCTCGATCGCCTGCGGACGCTCGCTCTTGTCGAGGCGCCCGGACGGATCGATGTTCACGCTGCGGCGGAAGAGCGAACGCACCGCGTGCGGGCCGCTGCCGATCGCGTCGCGCGCCTCGCGGGAGGAGGCACCGGACGAGCTGAGACGGTCGTTCGTGCTCATGAGCGCGTGCCCTCCTCCGCGTCGGCGCGCCGCGCACGCCGCGCGCGGCGCTCGTCGGCGGCCCTGGAGGCGACCGCACGACGCTGCGGCGAATCGCCGGCGCCGCGGCGCGTGCGCTGGCGCAGCGGCTCGGCGTCGACCGTGGCGTCCTCCTCGGACAGCACGAACTCCTCGTCGTCGGCCTCGGCCGCGTTCCGCGCGACGCGTGCGGCGCGCGCGCGCCGCGACGGCCGCAGCTCGGCGTGGCTGCGGCGCTCGTCCTCGAGGACCTCGGGGTCGTGCAGCGACTCGACCTCGCCGGCCAGACGCTTGAGCGCCTTGCCGAATCCGAACCAGGCCGGCGCGTTGAGCGCGTACGGGCGCCCGAGGTTCGCCGCGCTGAGCAGCTTCTTGCTGTACGGGACGCGGTGGTCGATCGCGCGGCCGAGCCGCTCGGCGACGACCTCGGGGCCGAGTCGGCCGGAGAAGCTGGGGTACGGCTGGTTGAGCACGACGCGCACCCGTTCCTCGGGCACGCCGAGCCCCATCACCACGTCGATGTAGGCCGGCATGCTCTGCACGATCGGCACGAGGTCGGAGGTGACGACGTAGGCGCGGTCCGACAGGTCGAGGATCGCCATCGAAACGGCGTCCACGGCGGGGAAGGTGTCGACGATCACGTAGTCGAAGGCCCGTCGCGCGATGCCGATCACGCGCGCGATCGCGCCCTCGTCCACCTGCTGGGCCTGGATGGCGTCGCGCGGCGCCGTGAGCACGCGCAGGCCGCCGCGCGTGCGCGCCGTCAGGTTGCGCAGGAGCGTCGTGTCGAGGCGGAAGGCCTCGCGGCACGCGTCCACGAGGCCGGTCGACGGCTCGACGTCGAGCATCGAGCCGCAGATGCCGAGCTGGAGCGACGCGTCGATCAGGAGGACGCGATCGGGATGCCACTTGGCGAGCAGCGCAGCGGTGCTGAGGCTGATCGTGGTCTTGCCGATGCCGCCCTTGTTGCTGATGAACGAGACCACCGCGCCGTCCGCGCCGACCCCGCCGGTCCGCGCGTTGATGAGCTGGCGATCGATGACGCCCGCGAACTCGGTCGGCGAGACCGGGCGGCGCATGAAGTCCGCCACGTGCGCGCGCATCGACTGGATGATCAGCGCGGTGCTGTGGTCGCCGTGGAGGAAGTCCTCGGTGTAGGCCGCGACGATGTGCGTGTTCGGCGAGTCGCGGACGATCGCGTCCGCGATCTCCGGCAGACGCGCTTCGCTCTCCTCGAGGCGCAGCACGACGAGGTCGAGGGCGCGGTCGCGCGCCAGCTCGACGCCGCGCCGCAGGTCGCTCTCGTTCTGGACGGTGAAGCGCACGCCCGCGATCGACGGCAGGGCGTCCTCGATCTCGGCGGCGAGGCCGGGATCGGAACTGATGACGAGCAGGTGGTAACTCTTGTCCATCGCGAGGGTGCGGTTCGAGGTGCGGAACGAGGTTCGAGGCGGGGTGTTCGGTCGTTGCGCTCAGCGCACGAGGACGGGCGCGAGGGCGCGCACGGTGAGAGCGTCGAAGGCGTCGGCGAGCGCCGGCTCGTCGCGCAGGCGCGCCCAGGCGACGCCGTCGTCGGCGCGCGCGTTGACGGGGACGACGCGCGGAGCGAGGAGCTCGACGCGGATCGAGGTCGGCGTGCGCGCGAGCACGGCGGCGATCTGCGCCGGGTCGCCGTCGAGGTCGTCGCGCAGGTCGGCCTCCTCGCCCTTCGGCCCGACGAAGAGATCGGCGCCGAGAAAGCCGACGACCCGGCGCGTCGCCGGATCGAGCACGGGCACCAGCAGCGTGTGGCGGACGGACGAGCCGCCGGGATCGGCCGGGTCGAGCGGGCTGTCGAGGCTGAGCGTCGTGCTGGTGACCGCGTCGGTCGCGGCCGCGAGCAGCTCGTCACCGATGCGCACGAGGCCGTCGACCGGCGCGGGCGTGTCGCCGAACGCCAGGTACCGGGCGCGCGGCGTGAGCACGAGCTCGAGGTCGAGCCCGCCCGGCGCGCCGTCCGGCGTCAGCGTCCCGTCCGGCGCCAGGTCCCACGCGCCGACGGCGCCGGCGACGAGGTTCGTCGGGTCGTTCGCGACGAGCGCGGGGATCGCGGCCAGCTCGATCGTGCTGCCGGCGACCGTCGCGTCCACGACCGCGAGGCCGAACGCGGTCCGCTCCCAGGCGCCCGCGAGCAGCGTCGCCAGCTCGGGCAGGAACGGCGCCGCGGCGACGACGGGTCGCGCGGTGGCGATCGCGGTAGCGCGCGTCGCGATACCGAGTTCGCGCACGTCGTACCCGCTGTCCTCCGACGCCAGCGTCAGCGGGCCGTGCCCGAAGATCAGCGGCACGCCGCCGCCGTTCGAGCTCGCGCCGGGGACCGCGTCGAGCCCGTCGAGGTCCGGCGTGCGGCGCAGGCGCGCGAGGAAGCTGCGCGCGCTCGCGACCGAACCGGCAGAGGCCGGTTCGAAGTCGTTGCGCGCGTAGCTCGAGTCCTCCGCGCCGACGACGAACGGCTGGCCGCCGTTGCCGAGCGCTTCGTCCCGCACGTCGCCCGCGACGAGGTCGCCGAAGGCGAGGTTCGACAGGTTGAGCTCGGGCCGCGGCTTGTGGACGCCGATCGAGGCCGTGTCGAGTCCGCCGGCCGCGTACACGCCGCCCAGCCGCGCGTAGGCGAGCGTGGGGCCCGCGCCGATGCGATCGTCGACGAGCTCGTAGTCACCGGCGGTGTCGGTGACGCCGTCGGCGTCGAAGCTGCCGCGCACGAGCGCCGCCGCGCGCTCGCGGCGCACCGCGTCGGTCGCGTGGTCCGCCCAGCGCACGCCCTCGAGCGCCGCCGCGTCCACGCTGCGCTGCATCGCCGTGCGCGCGTCGCGGACGAGGCCGATGTCCGTCACGAGCGCCGCGATGCCCAGCAACGCCGCCGTCAGCAGCGCGAACTGCACGAGGACGGCGCCGCGGCGCGATCGGGTGGCGTGGTCGGGACGGAACATGGCGACGAGCGGTGCTGCGTTCGGAGGGCCGAGCTCAGCGCCCGGGCGTGTCCTCGCCGCGCGGGACCTGACGCTTCGTGCGGTTCGAGCCCTCGATCTCCTCGATCTCGGCCGGACGCGGGCGCTCGACGATCGGGAGCATCGGGTCGGTCGGACGGATGTCCTGCAGGTCGACCTCGCCGGCCTTCGCCTGACCCGACTGGATGATCGCGTGCACGGCGTCGCCGACCTCGAGCGCGGCGGTGAGCTCGATCGCTTCCATCGGGTCGAGCGCGACGAACGCGCGCATGCCGACCTTCTTGCCGTTCTCGTCGGTGTGCGGCACCGGCGGCTGCACGACGACGCCGCGCGTGACGACGCGACGCACCTCGGGCTGACGGTCGTGACCCGCCATGCGGTGCTGCATGAGGATCATGACGCGCTCCTCGTCCTCGAGGCCGTCGGGGAGGATCGGCTCGAGCGTCGAGCTCGCGACGAGCGCGATCGTGTCGCCCATCGCGAGGCCCTCGAGGCCCTTGACCTTCGCGCAGTCGACCCAGCGACCGACCATGCCCTGCGGCACGCCGGCGGTCAGGCCCGGCTGCGTCCCGACGGGGAAGAAGTCGCTCGGATCGAACGCGCGCCCCGCGACCTTCTCGCGGCGCAGCACGCGCCCGATCACCTCGCTCGGCACGGCGACCATGCCGGAGCCGGCGACCGCGTCCTTCGGCAGGCGCACGATGCTCGGCGTGCCGTCCGGGCGCTCGAAGTCGCGCGCCGAGACCTGGTGGAACGCGGGCAGGTCGCGACCCGGCACGAAGACCGTCGCGAGGTCGGTCCGCGGCTTGGGCGCCTCCTCCTTCGGGGCGGCGAGGATCGCGCGCGACGAACCGGGGAGCGAGAACTCGCCCGTGGTCGAGAGCGACCAGTTCGCGAACAGCGAGATCGCCAGGGCGACCGCGAGCACGATGGCCGCGATGATCGGGACGGGGCTTTGTCGACGGCGACGCATGGTCGTGGAACGGCTGGGGTGGAGCGCGCCCCGAGGCGGACGCGCAGGTGTGCGGTGCGGTGGACGCCGGTGGGAGGCGACCGCGATCAGCGGTCGAAGACCTCGCGGCGGTAGATCGCTTGGCCCGAGAGGATCCGCCGGAAGGGACGGACCTCGCGGCCGAGCGCGTAGAAGCGGCCGAGGCCGTACTGACCGGCGTAGGCGCCGGTCTCGTCGCCGAAGGAGCTGGCGTCGATGACCTCCGCGAGGCCGCCGACGATCGTCCCGGCGGGCGGGACGGAGCTCGGCGCCACGTCGGCGTAGACGACGGCGAGCGTGTCCTGGTCGGCGAGCGGCTCTGCGGGGTCGACGGCGTAGGAGTAGGTCGTGCTCGACTGGAACGGCACGTTGATGCGGACCGCGGCGACCCCGCCGTAGGGCGAGGTCACGTGGAAGGGGCTCTCGTCGTCGAAGATGAACACGCCGGGCGGCTTCTCGCGCACCTCCTGCACGACCGGCAGCCAGCGCACGATCTGCGACACGGCCTGGCCCTCGCCCGTCTCGACGTTGTCGACGACGGGGATGGCGACCAGGTACTGATCGGCGCTCCCGCTCGTGTTCGTCTTCTTGAGCAGCGTGCCCGGGTAGCGGTAGAGGCGCCGCACGCTCCCGTCGATCGTCGGCGAGTCGAAGATCATCAGCGGACGCAGCGCGCGGTTGACGATCGGCTTGTCCGCGAAGAACTCGTCGAGCGTCTCGCCATCGGCCAGGTCGTTGTCGAGGTCGACGACCAGGAAGCGCGCGTCGTAGATGCCGGGGTTGCCGGAGCCCGCGACCCAGCGGACCTCGTCGCGGCCGAGCGCCTCGTCGAAGGTCATGTCCGGCGGCAGCGGCACGCGCGCGAGTTCGCGCGCCATCAGCCGCGCCGCGTCACCGGCGGTGGACGCCATGAAGGACGCGCGGCCCATGTCGGTCACGGCTGCGAAGAGCACGTAGAAGACCAGCGCGACGACCGCGAACTCGAGCAGCACGCCGCCGCGGCGCTCGTTCCGTCGTCCGCCGCGGCGGACGCCCGTTCCCTCTCGGTGCAGTCGCATGGTTCAGCGCCCCTCTTCGGTGTTCGGTCGGAGCGAAGGGTTCGCGTCGGAGGGCCCGCCCACCTGGCGGACCCCCCGAGTGCGAACGGTCGCGCTCAGTTGCCGCCGCCCTGCTGGTTGCTCTTGTCCACGACGAGCTCGCTGAGCTGGTCCGTGGTCAGACCGAGGTTCTCCCCGATCGTCTGCAGGTTGTCGGGATCGGTCTCGAGCGTGATCTCGCCGTCGGCGTTGACCGACGTCGTTGCGACCTGACCGGTCGCGATCGGCGCGTTGTCGCCCTCGTGGGCGCCCGGGAGGACGGCCGCCGAGGTGGCGAAGAGGTCGCCGACCTTGTTGCCGAGGACCGCCACGGCGGCGAGCGCCACCACGGCGACGCCAGCCACGAGGAGGCCGTACTCGACGAGCGCCGCGCCCTTGCGCGAGCGCTTCGCATTGATGTGAAGCTTCATGATCATGAGTGGTGGGAGAAGCGGAGTGCTCGCTCCCGCCGAGTGCCGGCGAGAGCGTGCTTCGGTGTGTGCGTTCAGTTGCCGATCGGCGCGGTGGCCCGGTCCTCGGGCGCGGTCGCGTCGTTCGAGGGGGCGTCGTCCGCGGGAGCGTCGCCCGGTTCCCGTTCCGGCTCGGGCGGCGGCGGCAGCGTGTCGAGCAGCGCGTCCAGCGGCGCGCCGTGGTGCCACAGCAGTGCGCGGGCCTCGGGCTCGCGCAGGACGACCGGCGTGACGACGAGCACGAGCTCGGTCTTGCGCTGCTGCTCCGCCGTCTCGCGGAACAGCCAACCGATGATCGGCGCGTCGCCGAGCACGGGCAGGCCGCTCTTCGTCCCCTCGTGGCTGCGCGTCTGCAGACCGCCGACGAGCAGCGCCTCGCCGTCGTCCAGGCGCGCGCTCGTGCGCAAGGTGCGCGTGCGGAAGCCGATCGTCTCCTGCGCGGAACCGGTCGCCGCGACCACGTCCGCCGTCAGGTCGAAGTCCGGCTCGGTGATCTCGGGCTGCAGGTCGAGCGTGACGCGCCCGTCGCGCCCGACGAGCGGACGCACGGCGAGGCCGATGCCGAACTCCTCGGTCACGATCGAGGTCGTGATCACGCCGCCCGACGCTTCGGACACGGCGTTCTGACGGATCGGGATCTCACCGCCGACGAGGAACTGTGCGGACTCGCCCGACAGCACCGTGAGGCTCGGACGCGACAGGCTGCGCGCGAGACCCTCGCTCTCGAGGAAGCGCAGCGTCGCGGACAGCGCCAGGCGACCGGTCGACAGCTGCACCTCGTCGGCGAAGGTGCCGTCGAGGAAGCTGAGCACGTTCTGGACGTCGGTCTGGGAAGTCGGGCCGGTGCCCAGGCCGCCGCTGAACGGCGCGTCGGGGTTGCCGGTCGGCGTGCCCTGGAACTGCGTGGTCAGCGGGCTGCGCGCCACGCCGGCCGCGTCGAAGTCGCTGATCGCCGCGGCGAGGCGCGGGCGCACCTCCTTGAGGCCGTCGCGATCGACCTCGTACAGCTCGACGCGCACACGCACCTGCGGCACGTCGGCGACCTCGATGAACGACAGGACGCGACCGCCGGCGGTCGAATGCACCGAAGCGCGCGCCACGTTGGCCTCGACCGAGTTGTCGAGGCGCAGGCGACCGACGCCCGAAGTCGTGCTGCCGCCCGTGCCGAAGCCGCGCGAGCTGCTGCTGGCCGAGCTGCTCGCGCCGACCGCGTCGCGCACGGCGCCCGCCTCGTCGGCGACGACCTCGATCGAACCGCTGTCGTGGGAGCCACCGACGAGCCGGCCGACGAGCGTGAGGCAGCGCGTCAGCGCGATCTGGTCGGCGACCTCGCCCTCGAGGACGATCAGGTCGCCGGCCGGGCCCGGGGCCTCGCCGCGCTGGACCACGCGCACGGTCACGTCCTCGAAGCCGGCGTCGAAGATCGCGAGCGCCAGCATCTCGTCGAAGGTCGCGCCGAGCTCGTCGACGCGGATCAGGTTGATGATCGAGCCCGACGAGCGCCCGCGGCGCGACGGCTCGGAGACGACGGCGTCCATGGCCGACGCACCGCTCTCACCGACGAGCACCGGCGCGCTCCCGGCGTCGAGGTAGGCCTCGGCCGCCTGCTCGGCCGCGCGTCGCATGAGCAGCGTCGGCACGTGGCCGCGCAGCACGTAGGCCTCGCGGTCGGGCGCGATGTCGACCGTGATGCTGGGGTGCACGTCGACGAGCGCGCGCTCGAGCAGCGACAGGTCCTTCTTCACCCACACGTGGGTGCGCTCGTAGCTGCCGTCCGTGTACCAGACGATCAGGCTCGTGCGGCCGACCGCCAGACCGCGCAGCAGCACCTGACGGTCGGTGAGCGTCTGCTGTTCGACGACGCCCGGGTCGCCGATCGCGATGCGCTGGATCGGCTGCGGGAAGCTCAGCTCGGTGTGGGTTCCCTTCGTCAGGGAGACGTCGCGACCCTCTTGGAACGCGATCTGTGAGGACGCGCGCACCAAGGGGTCGACGGACGAAGGGCCGCCCGCCGATGCGGGACCGGAACTTGGAGTGCGGGGGGCACCGGAGCCGCTCGGCGAGGCGGTGTTCGGGGTGGTGGCGCTGACGGCGACCGCGGTCGGCGCGCCATTGGCGGCGGCGCGCGCGGCGCCCGGATCGGCTGCGCCGCTGGACGGCATCGCCGACACGGCACCGAGCGTGAGGGCGACGGCACCGACGCTGGCGATGGCCACGCGACGGCGCGAGAGGGAGGCGAACGGGGAGGGCTCGGAGCTGGCCATGCTGGTGCGGCCGAGGTCGGTCGCTGCGCGGGTGTGGGCCGAGCGCGCGTTCCGCCACGAGGTCGGCGACACGCACGTTCGGGCGACGTGGTGTGCTCGCCGCGGCCGCTCGTGAGGAGCGATCGATCGAAGCGGTGGAGGGAGCCGTCGGTCGGCGTCGGCCCTTCGCGGCGATGCGAGGAGTCGTGCGATCGACGGATCGCGGTTCCGTTCGATCGACCTCGAAACCCCCTTCGAAGTCGACCTGTGGCGAGCAGAGGCGGGACGCTATGCGGCTTCCTAGAGACCGTCAACCGGTCCGAAGAGCGGCCCATCCGTGGCACCGAGGCGGCGCTCCACGTTCCGATCCGCGCGTTTCCCACCGCGCGACACACGCCGTCCCGTCGGCGCGACGAGCGTTCGAACGCGCGTCGTTCGCGACGCCGTTCGCGGCCCACGCGTGGGCCGGAGCGTGTCAGCCGCGGGCCGGCCGCCCGACCACCACGACGTGGAAACCCAACAGCGAGAGGCCGGGAATGGCACAGATCAGGCGATCGAGCCGGAGAAAAAAACGCGTGATCGCGGCGTTCCCAGGAACGAAGCGCAGCACCCCGATGTGGTCGGGGAAGCCGGCGAAGACGTACGCGAGGACGCCGTAGCGGTGCACCTGGAGCACGTCGAAGCCCGCGGCCTCGGTCAGCTCGACGATGCGCTTCTTCGTGAAGCCCTGGTCGCCCTCGTCGAAGTGACGGCTGACCTTGTAGAGCGCCCAGCGCGCGAACCGGATGATCGGGTTGTCGTTGCAGGGCTCGCTCATGATGAGCACCCCGCGGTCGTGCAGCACGCGACGGCAGTGCTCGAGGAAGCCCACGTGGTCGCGCGTGTGGTGCAGCGAGCCCTTGCAGAAGACCACGTCGAACGCGCCAGGCGCGAAGGGCAGCTTCTCCGCGTCGCCCGTGACCAGCTTCGCGTTCCGCACGTACTGGTCCGACACCTTCAGCATCTCGTGGCTGATGTCGAGGCCGATCGCGCCCTTGTGCTTCTCCATCAGCTCGGCGAGGAAGAAGCCCGTGCCGCAGCCCAGGTCGAGCAGCCGCTTCGAGCCCTCGGGCACGTGCCGGATCATCTCCGCGTGCCAATCCTGCTGGAACAGGCGGCTGAACTCGAAGCCGTAGCGGTAGGCGTAGCGGGGGGCGAGCTCCTTGTGCAGCTCGATCTGCGCCTGCGCGTTGGTCGCGGCGGTGTCGGTCGGAGGGGCCATCGCGGACGAGTCTACGGGTTGGGTCCTTCGACCGGCTCGTCGGGCGCGCCGCCGGCGCCCGGACGCACCGCCATGCGCAGGTGCGCGAGCCCGCCGAACAGAGCCACGTTGAACAGCTGGACGAGGTGGACGGAGAGGCCGACCGCGAGCGCGGTCTCGAGGTCGACGCCCACGAGGCCGTAGCCGAGCTGCCACCCCGCCTCCATCGGCCCGATGCCGCCGAACGCCGAGAGCGGCAGGAGCGAGGCCAGCGACGCCAGCGCCGCGGCGAAGGTCGAGTCGAGCGCGTCCACGCCGGCGGGCAGGCCCAGGTCGCCGGCGAGCACGACCCAGAAGGCGAAGACGAGCGCCCACAGCGGGACGGACAGGGCCGCGGCCGGGACGAGGCTCGAGCGCGCGCCGGCGACCTCGAGCGCGCCGCCGAGCCGCTCGACCGCGGCGCCGATCCGCTCGGCGCGCGGTCCGCGGCCGCGACAGCGCTCGGCGAGGCGCCGCGTGAGCGCGGTGGCCCGCGCGAAACAGAACGCGCCGACCAGGGCCGCGGCCAAGAGGAGCGCGGCGAACGGCACGACCCGCGCGCCGGCCTCGCGCGCGACGAGCGCCGCGGCCAGTCCACCCGCGGCCGCGAGCATCAGCACGTCGAGCAGCCGCGAGACGAGCAGGCTCGCCGCCGCGGCCGCCGCGCCGACGCCCGCGTGCCCGCGCAGGTAGACGACGAGGGTGACCTCGCCGGTCTTCGCCGGCAGCACCTGGGCCGCGAGGTTGTGCGCGGCCGACGCGGTCACCACCTCGCCGAGCGGCGGCCGCTCACCGGCGGGCAACAGGCGCTGGAAGCGGCGCGCGCGCAGCGCGTAGATCCCCGCGTGGAGCGCGAGCGCGAGCGCGTAGGTCTTCGGACTCAACCGTCCGAGCGTGGCCGTGACCTCGCCGACGGCGAGCCCCGACCACCACATCAGCACCGCGAGGATGCCCGCGGCGAGGAGGAGTCGCAGGAGGAGCTTCGTGACCCTGACCCGTGCGTGCGTCCGTCAGGGGACGAAGACGTAGGAGCCGCCGCTGGTCTCGGCGAGCCACTCGTACGGGCGGCTGTGCCGCCCGAGCGCGATCACGTGCACGACCAGGTCGCGCTCGGAGTTGCGCAGCTCGAACAGGCGGCGCATCTCCTCCGCCTCCTCCAGGTCGACGCGTTTGCCGTCGCCGGTGGTGACGACGACGAGCGTCTCGACCTCGAGGTCGGCCTCGGCCGCGAGGAGCAGCTCCTCCTTCGTCGCCGTGCGGATCGGCGCGTAGGTCGAGAGCCAGTCGTCGAGCTTGGTCGCCGCCTCCGCACCGAGCGGTTCGAGCCCCTCCCACGGGGCCTCGATCACGTCCGCGCCGACGAGGACCCGCGCGCGCACGAGCGGGCCGGTCTCGCGCGCGAAGTCGAGCAGGGCCTGGCGCAGGAGCGCGAGGTAGGAGGTCGCGGGCTCCTCACCGACGAGGCGCCGCGTCGCCGGCAGCCCGAGCGCCTCGCCGTCGAGGTCGAGCGCGATCGCGACCTGGCTCCGCGTGATGCGCGCGCCGAAGAGCTCGGTGAGGACCGACTCGCCGCGCAGGCGCGCGCCCCAGTCGCTGACCAGTTCGTCGTAGACGCTGCGCTCGACCACCTCGAAGGCGCCCTTCTGCGTGCTCCACCACTCCTCCCAGTCCGCGGCGCGCGGGCCGTCGTCGCGACCCGTCATCTGCCACAGCCCGGCGAGCGCCATGCGGCGCGTCGGCTCGTGCTCGAGGTCGAGCGCTTCGATCAACAGCGTGACGCCGCGGCCCCACGACAGCTCGCGCACGACGTCGAGCACGGCGCGCTTGAAGGTCGGTGGACCCTGGAACAGCGCGTCGCGCAACACGTCCTCGTAACCGTCGGGGTCGATGCGACCGAGCGTCTTCAAGGCGGCGCGGCGCGCCACGACCTCGGACGAGGCGAGCAGCTCCTGCGCGTCGGCGGCCAGGTCGTCGCGGTCGTCGCCGAGCTGGGCGCGCGCCCACAAGAAGACGCCCTTGAGCAGCTCGTCCTTCGTGCGGCGCAGCGCCTTGTGCAGGTCGGGGACCGCGCCCGTGTCGTTGCGCTCGACCAGGGCCTGGGACGCGCGCCAGGCGACGCGCAGGTCCTTGTCGATCAGACTGCCGCGCAGCGCGTCGAGGACCTTCTCGTCGCCGAACGCGCTCTCCTCGCGCTCCCCGTCCTCGTCGTCGCGCCGTCCACCGCCGAGGTCGTCGCGCCGGCGCCCGACCATCACGCGCTGGGGCAGCGAGTCCATCGCGAACAGGCGCACCTCCGGCGTGCCCCGCTCGACCTGCTTGCGAACGGTGTCGAGCACCTTCTGCGGCATCGAGCGATTGATCTCGTTCGAGATCGCGATCCGCAGCTCGGGGTCGCAGCCGCGCTCGCACCCGTGGTCGAACATCGCGTTGAAGTGGCGCTCGCGATCGAAGAAGCGCGCGATCGCCGAGGCGCCCCAGATGCGCAGGTCGACGTGGAGGTCGTCGTCCTCGAAGTACTCCTCGGCGCGTTCGTCGCTGTCGTCGTCGTCGCGCGCGTCCTGGATGCGCTCGGCGTGGACGCGGATGGCGATGGAATCGGACTCGAGCGCGTCCTCGACCTCCTCACCGCGCATGTCCTCGGCGAGCTCGCGGAACGCGATCTCGCGCAGTCGGATCAACGGGCCGTCCGGGCCGTAGTCCGCGCGCTCCTCCTTCGACGCCTTCTTGCCGCCGCGCTGGTAGAGGTCGTTGAACCAGGTGTAGTCGGGGTACTCGCGCCCCTCGGCGTACACCTCGAGCGCGTGAACCGCGTCGAGCGTGTCCCCGCGTTCCTCGACCACCGCGACGAGCAGTGCCTCGCCCGGCTCGCCCAGTTCGTCGGCCGCCTCGATCGCGGCCGAGCGACGCAGCGGGCTCGAGGTGTCGTCGAGCCACGAGCGCAGCGCCTCGAGCAGCGGCTCGGCCGCCGCGGTGCGCCCCTCGTCGTCGTCGTCGAACGCTTCGGTCGTGCGCACGTTGCGCGCCCAGGCGATCAGCGTCAGCGAACGCGTGCGCCAGGACAGCGCCTCGTTCGCGAAGACGCTCGCGAGTTCGGCCGGAACGCGCTCGTCGTCCGAGTTCGCGAGGCGCCGCAGGACGTGCGCGGGCGTGCGGTCGCCGAGCTCGCCGAGCAGGGCGAGGTCGCGCGTCACCGCCTCGGCCTCCTCGTCGACCTCGTCCTCGTCCGCTGCCGCTTCCTGGGCGGCGTCGAGGTCCTGGGCGAACGCGGGCGCGGACGGGACCACGCAGGTGACGAAGGCGCTCAGCGCGAGCGCGGCGGTGCGGCGGGGAAGCATGGGGCGGGACGGAGCGGGACGGGGGGCGGCGGGCGGGGCGCTCAGGGGATGAGGACGGTCTCGCCGCCGTGGTCCTCGGCGAGCCAGCGCAACAGGTCGAAGGTCGCGCCGATCTGGACCGTGTGGATGATCACGCCGCGGTGCTGGTTCCAGTCGCGGACGAGGTCGCGGATCGCAGTGATGTCGATCACCTGACCCTCGGTCGGCTCGCCGTCGGACAGCACCACGATCGTGTCGATCTCGGCGTCGTCGAAAGCGGTCTTGAGCCCGTCGTAGATGTTGGTGCCGCCGGACGCCACGAGGTCCATGACCTCTTCCTTCATCTCCTCGAGCGTCTCGGCGTCGTTCTTCACCATCTCCTCTCGGATCGGGCGCGCCTGGTCGCTGAACGGGATGACGTTGAACATCGCGCCGGGCTCGAGCAGGTCGAGGAAGTTCACCAGCTCGGTCTTGGCGACGGAGATGCGCATCTCGCCCTCCTCGCCCACGTACTGGCCCTTCACGCGCAGCTCCATCGACCCCGACACGTCGACGACGAACGCCGTGCGGTACGAGTCGATCTGGATGCCGAAGAACTCCTTGTTCGAGGTGGTGAGCTCGAGGCGTCGGGCCTCGCGCTCGCGCTCGAGCGCGCGCAGCTCCGCGGTGGAGATCACTTCGAAGTCCGCGCCCTCGTTGCGCCACCAGTCCTTCCAGGCCTTCGCGCGGCGCTGGAACGGTTGACCGGTGAGGTCGAACAGGAGTTCGGCCACCGTCGTCTGCAGGCGACCCTGCTCGGCGTCGAGGCGCTCGATCAGCATCGGGATCGTCAGCGCGTCGCGCAGCGCGGCGGCGAACTCGTAGGCCGCCATCCGCGTGGCCCAGTCCTCGTGCGCCATGGCGCGCTCGAGCTGTCCGATCGCACCGGCGTCGGTGCGATCGGCGAGCACGCGCAACGCCGCGACGCGCACCGGCGAGGCGGGATGCGTGGTGTAGCCGCGCAGCTGCTCGGTCCACTCGGACGCCGTGCCCCGAATGGTCGAGATGGACTCGAGGGCGACCGCGACCTCGTCGGCCTCCTCCTCCTCGTCGGCGTCCTCGACGAATTCGAGCATCTCCTCGACAGCTTCCTCGTCGCCGCGCTCGGCGCAGGCGCGCATCGCGGCCATGCGGACCGGCGCCTCGCGGTCACCGATCAACTTGCGATAGGCCTTGGACGCGCGGTCGTCCGTGTAGCCGACGCAGGCGCGCATGTAGAAGAGCTTCTCCTCCACCTTGCCCTTGCTGATCTTCTTGGAGAGCTTGTCGAGCAGGTCCTCGTCGGCGTTGACGCGCACCATGTCGGCCAGACCGTCACGCAGGGCCGGCGACGCGGCGCGACGCGTGCCCTCGTCGACCGCGTCCTCGAGGAAGTCATCGCCGCGCACGTCGAGCAGGAGCGCGGCCGCCGCGAGGCGCACGAGCGGATCGGCCTCGAGCGTGCCGAAGATGCGGTCGGCGCGGTCCTCGGCGTCGGCCACCTGACGCACGCGCAGCTCCTCGAGCGCGCGTCGCAGGTTGTGGCCGCCCTCCTCGGAGAGCGCCTCGATCAGCTCCTCGTCGGTCAGGTACTTGACGAGGCCCTGGAAGGCGAGGCGGTGCAGGTCGACGAGGCGGCGCGGCTCCTTGATCTCCTCGTCGTCCTTCTTGCGCTTCTTCCGGTCGCCGTCCTCGTCCTCGTCCGGCTTCCACAGCGTGCGGTACCACGGCGCGTCGCCGGCGGACGCGTCCTCGACGTGGAGCTGCATCGCCTCGATGCGGACCTGGTCGTCGGCGGGCGAGTCGACGATGCGCTTCAAGCGCTCGCGGCCGCCCTTCGTGGCCTTGTCGAGCGCCGCGAGCGCGCGCTGGCGCAGCAGGCGTCGGCGGTCACCGGTGGCGATGTCCGTCAGCTTGTCCAGCACCTGCGCGTTGATCGCGTCGAGGTCGGTGAACGGCGGCAGCGCCTCGATGACGCGCAGGCGCGCGGCGGGCGACGCCATCTCGTCGTAGATCTCGACGAGCGCCAGACCGGCGTCGGCCTCACGCGTCTTGACGAGGCGGTTGAAGAGCGGGCGCTCGGCGCGCTCCTTCTGCTCCTTCAGAAGAGCGATGAGCTCCTCCGTCGAGAGGTCGTCGAGGTCCTGCTCCTCCTCCTGCGCGATCGCGGGGTCGGTCGCGGCCTCGATCGCAGTGGCGATCGGCGCGGCGGTCGCCGGCGCGGCGACCAGCCCCCGCGCGAACGGCAGGGTCAGGAGCAGGGCGGCGAACCCGGCGAGGAGGAGCGGGAGCGGACGGGCGGCGTTCGAAGTGCGCGCGTGCATGGTCTGCGGCCTAGGGAGCGGCGTTGGCGGCGAGCGGGATCCGGGGCGAGTACGCAGGCACTCGGGTCCTGTTGAGCGCCCCGGTCGGGTTCCGGGGCCGCCCGGAGGTCGCGGGGCCCCGTGGAGGGGACGCCATGGTAGCGGGGGGTCAAGCGCGGTCGGTGCGCGACCGAAGGGGACTCTCCCCCTCCCCTTCCGCCCACGCCATGACGACGCCCTCCGACCCGACCACCGCCGCTCCGGCGCCGCGCGTCCGCGCGCTCCTGCGCCTGCTCCGCGACCTCAACCTGTCGGGCGAGCGCATCGCGATCGGCAGTGCCACCACGGTCCGCATCGTCGGCTGCCGCTCGCTGGACGAGCCGGCCGACCAGGGGCTCGTCTACCGCGTGCGCCAGGGGGAGCGCGAGTACGACCTCGAGATCGGGGTCGATATGGACGCGGGCTGCGAGGTCCTGATCCGGCTGCGCCCCGACTCGCCGTGCGTCGATCGACGCGTGCGCCTCGTCGGCGGCAGCGAAGGACCGCTCACCGCGCCCGACCTGCGCGCGCGACTGGATCCCGACGCCGCGGTCTCGCGCGACGCCGAACACTTCCTGCGCCGCGTCGTGCGCGCCGCCTTCGCAGACGTGGATCCGAGCGCGGCCTGAGTCACGCGCCGCGCTCCAGTGACCGGTACGGTGTCAGACCCCCTGGTCATCACGCCGCTGCGCGGCGTGATGACCAGGGGGTCTGACACCGTACCGGTCACTGGAGCGCGGGCCTACACTCGCGCCCTTCACCCCTCCCGCACCGACCACGACTCGCAGAACCATGCCCAGCGCCAGCGCCCGTCACATCCTCGTCTCGACCGAAGCCGAGTGCCAAGAGCTCAAGGACAAGATCGCCTCCGGCGGTGAGTTCGCCAGCCTCGCCAAGGAGCACAGCTCCTGCCCGTCGGGCAAGGACGGCGGCAACCTCGGCACCTTCGGTCCGGGCCAGATGGTCAAGGAGTTCGACCAGGTCGTGTTCAGCGCGCCCGTCGGCGAGGTCCAGGGCCCGGTGAAGACCCAGTTCGGCTACCACCTCATCGAGGTCACGAACCGCAGCTGACACCGCGGGGCGGCGGGGATCGGGCACGATGGGTGCCGCCATGCGATCGTCCCTCCTCTCCACGGCCCTCCCCGCCGTCCTCCTCGTCCTGCTCCACCTGATCCTGTTCGTCGTCCCGGCCGCCGCTCGTGGCGGCGCGGGCGAGGTGATCGCGGTGGATCCCACCGACGACCTCGTCGGCGCCACGGCGCTCGACCTCGGCGCGGCGCTCGCACCACCGCTCGACCTCGACCTGGGATACCGCGACTTCGTCGACCTCGAGCTCACGCTCGGTCGGCGCGCGAAGGAGGACGCGACGGTCACGCTCGTCTTCGCGACCGACGCCGCGCCTGACCCGGGCGCCGTGCACCGCTTTCGCGTCCCGGCGGACGAGCTGCTGCGCGACGGCGAAGTGCACGCGTACCGCGTCGACATGGGTCTGATCGTGCCGTGGCGCGGCGCGCTTCGACGCATCGAGGTCGAGACCGATCGCGAGGTGCGCTGCTCGGCGCTCCGCGTCGGTGACCGACCGGACGACGCGTTCGTCTCGCGCCCGACGCCGCAGCACCCGATCGCCGGCGAGAAGAACGAGCTGGGCGAGCCGGTCGAAGTCGCGGAGTCGAAGCACTTCCGGCTGTGCTGGTCGCCGCGCTCGATCGAGCTCGGCTTCGACCCCGACCGACAGGTGCACGGCACGCTGCGCAACCTCGAGGAGGCCTGGCAGGTGATCTCCAAGGTGATGGGGATGCGCTCGCCGCACGAGTCATGGGAACCCGGGCGCCGCGACGGCACGCGCACGAAGATCAACGTCAGCACTTGGTTCGACGGCTACTGGGCCGGCGGCGAGGAGGGCGAGTTCGGACGGCTCAACATCACCGCGGACGGCCTGCGCGTCGACCCGCCGACCTGGGTGATTCCGCACGAGCTCTGCCACGTGTTCCAGATGCACCAGACCGCGAAGTTGCGCGGCGACTGGTGGGAGTCGCACGCGGACTACGCGGTGGAGCGGTGGCTCGGGGTGTACGCGCCGCTGTTCGAGGACGAGTTGCTGACGCAGTTCAACCCGGACTTCGCGGCGACCGCGCACTACACGACGCCCTGGGGCGGGCACTACTACCTGTGCTGGCCGATATGGTGCTACCTCGACGAGAACCCGGACGGGTTGGAAGGCCTGGGCGCCGGCACCTCGACGCGGCTGTGGAACGCGTCGGAGCGGTGGGACGCCGCGGCGGGCGCGGGCGACGGCGCCGACGCGCTCGGCGAGCTGTGGGAGCGCGTCGGTCTCTTGACGAGCACCTCGCGCGCCGACCTGTGCGGTCTGTGGGCGCGCCGCAACGCGCGCTGGGACTACGCCAACGCCGCCGCGCTGCGCGAGCGCGTCGGCTGGGCGCTGTCGATCGAGCCGCGCCGGCGCATGATCCACACGCCGCTCGTGCCGAGCGAGGGTCGCGACGGTCGCTGGCGCCCGCCCTTCGAGAAGGCGCCGCAGCAGTTCGCCTACGCCGTGCACCAGCTCGAGATCGAGGCGGGCGCGCGCCGCGTCGCGGTCGAGGTCGAGGCGCTGCCGAGCTTCGACCGCGAGGAGGGCCTGCGCACCAGCCTCGTGGTCGAGGCCTCGGACGGCACGACGCGCACGAGCGAGATGGTCGCGTCGGGGCGCACCTCGATCCGCCTCGAGAAGGACGATCGCGCGTGCTACCTCGTCGTCGCCGCCACGCCGGCGCAGTACCTGTTCGTGAACCACGACGACCTCGCGCGACCCTATGGCGACGACGCGGCGCGGCGCCGCTTCCCGTACGAGGTCGAGTTGGACGGCGCGCGTCCGGCGCCGGCTCCGAAGCCCGCGTACGACGCCGCCGCGCTGCGCCCGCACCCCAACGGTGGCGGACTGGTCGCGGACTCGGCCTCGGTCGCCGCGACGGCATTCGTCGGACCGGACGCGCTCGTGCTCGATCGCGCACGCGTCGAAGGAACGGCGCGCATCGAGGGCCGCGCGGTCGTGCGCGACGACGCCGTCGTGGCCGATGCGGCGATCGTGTCGGACCTGGCGCTCGTGCGCGAGGGCGCACGGGTCGCCGGCGACGCGCGCGTGCGCGACTTCGCGGTCGTCGAAGGCACGGGCACGGTCGTCGACGGTCGCGCGCAGGTCCGCCACCACGCGAAGGTGACCGGCGGCGCGCGCGTGACCGACGGCGCGGTGGTGCGCGGCTGCGCGAACGTGTTCGCCGGCCTCGACGACGCGGTGGTCGGCGGCCACGCGATCGTCGAGGGCGACGCGAACATCGGGCGCGGCGCAGGGTCCGGCGTCCACACCGGCTATCAACCGTGGTCGCTCATGCCGGCGCGTTGGATCGACGCCCGGACCAGCCCCGAGGCCCTGCTCGCCGCGTGGACCTTCGACGCGGCTGGCAGCTTCGGCGCGCCGGACGCCTGCGGCGCGCTCGACGCCGTGGTGCGCGGCGGTGCACGACTCGACGCGGTCGACGAGCGCGGCGCGCTCGTCCTCGACGGCGAGCGCGACGCCTGCGCGGTCCTCGACCCGTCGGTGCTCGACCTCGAGGGCGCGTGGACGATCCGCTGCGTCGCGCGCGCCGGTTCGAAGGGCTCCGTGCTCCTCGCCGCGCGCGCGGGTGACGACCGTTCGCTGCGCCTCGACCTGCGCGAGCAGCGCGGACGCCCGGCGTTCGAACTGCGCGTGGGCGCCGAGTCGTTGCGCCTCGCCGGCTCCGATGCGGTCGGCGCCGACATATGGACCGAACTCGTCGTGACCTGCGCCGACGGCACGATCGAGCTCGTCGTCGACGGCGAGACGGTCGACAGCACCGCCGCGACCCTCGAGCCGGCCGACCTCTACGGCGGCGAGTTCGAGGACGAGGTCGAGATCCTGCTCGGGGCCCAGCCCGGTGGCCGCGCGCGGTTCGAGGGTGCGGTGGACGAACTCGAGGTCCTTCGGCGAGCGTCGCGAACGGCCGCGTCCGCTCGATGAGTCCCGAGGATCGCCAGGGCTTCGATCGACTCCTCGGTCGGCTGCACCGAGCGCTCGTGGCGGCCGACGAGGCCTCGTTCGCAGCGACCGTGGATCGTGCGCGCTCCGCGGACGACGCGGAACTGCGTCGTTACCTCACCTCGACGACGATCTGGGGTGACGCGGACTCCGTGGTCGGGAGCGCCGGCTTCGCTGCGGGACGCCGCAAGCGGCTGGCGATCCGTGGCACCCTCGTCGAACTCGCCGGCGCCCTGGCCGATCGCTTCCCGGACGATCCGATCGCGCGCACGGTCTTCGAGCGCATCGACTGAACGCCCGCCCGGTCTCTCAACCCGCCACGTCGAGCTCGGCGTCCTCCTTCTTGCCGCGCGGGGCGCCGCGGCCCTTCTTGCTGCCCTTGCCAGCCTTGCCGCGGCGCTTCTCGCGCTCGAGGGCCTGGCGGAAGGCTGGGATCAGGTCGCCGCGACCGGCCTCGTCGAGCGCCTTGATGACGATGCCGGCGTTGTCCGGGTCCTTCCAACGCACGAGCGCCTTCTGTTGCTTGCGCTCGGCCATCGTGCGCGGGACGTAGACCTCTTCCAGCGTGATCGGGTCCTTTCCGGCCACGAACTGCACCATGCCGCGCGTCATCGGCAGGGGCAGGAACTCCTGGGCCTGCTCGGGGCTGTAGTTGCGCTCGAACAGCTTCTCGAACAGCTCGACGGCGCGCTCGAGCGTCGTGCCCGGGTGACCGACGATGAAGTAGTTCGCCAGGTACTGGTCGCGGCCGTTCTCGGCGCAAGCCGACTTGTACTCCTCCTCGAACTCCTCGTACTTCTCGAAGCCGGGCTTGTTCATCAGCCGCAGGACGTCGGGCGACGCGTGCTCGGGGGCGAGCTTCATCCGCCCCGGCACGTGGTCCTTCACCAGCGTGTCGTGCAGCGGCAGCGTCTCGCCCTGCTTGTTCTTGAGCATGTCGTAGCGCACGCCGCTCGACACGAACGCGTTCTTCACGCCGCTCGTGTTCTTCACCAGACCGAGCAGTCGCCGGTAGCCCTCGCTCGCCTTGTCGAGCCGCAACGCAGGACACGGATCGGGCGTGAGGCAGTCGCGATCGAGACAGGCCTCGCCTTTCTCGAGCAGCTTGCAACCGAGCCCCCACATGTTCGCGGTCGGTCCGCCGACGTCCGTGATCGTGCCCTTGAAGTCGTAGCGCTCGCCGAGCTTGGCGGCCTCCTTCAGGATCGACGCCTCGCTGCGGCCCTGGATCGCGCGTCCCTGGTGGAACGTGATCGAACAGAACGAACAGTCCGCGAAGCAACCGCGGTGCGTGTTGACCGAGTACTTGACCGGCTCGAGCGCGGGCACGCCGCCGGCCGCGTCGTGGTCGGGGTGCCACGCGCGCTGGAACGGGAGGTCGTAGTACTCGTCCACCTCCTCGGGCGCGGCCGGCGGCACGGGCGGGTACTGCAGCACCCAACGCGAGCCGTGCGCCTGCGCGATGACGCGTCCGCTCGGACGGTTCTCCTCGCGGACGGCCTGGAACAGCGGCACGAACAGCTCGTGATCGGCGACGAGTTCCTCGTACGACGGCACGACCCTCCATTCCTCGGAGCGCGCGTCGTCGGGACACTCGCTCACGATCTCGCAGGTCTGCGCCAGCCCACGCAGGCTCGCGCTCTTCTCGCAGCGGCGCGTGATCTCGAGGCTCGTGCGCTCGCCCATCCCCCACACGAGGAGGTCGGCCTTGCAGTCCACCAGGATCGAGCGGCGGATCTTGTCGTCCCAGAAGTCGTAGTACGCCAAGCGCCGCGGACCGGCCTCCATGCCACCGACGACGACCGGCACGCCCTTGAAGTGCTGACGCGCGGCCGCGGTGTAGGCGATCGTCGCGCGGTTCGGACGCCCCGGCTCCCCACCGGGTCGGTACACGTCGGTGCGGCGCTTGCGCTTCGCGGCCGTGTAGTTCGTGACCATCGAGTCGATGGTCCCCGCCGTGACGCCGACCCACAGGCGCGGCGTGGGCAGGCGCTGCCAACCACTGCCGTCCTCCTCGAGTTCGGGCACGTCGAGGATGCCGACGCGGTAGCCCTTGCTCTCGAGGTACCGCGCGATCGCCGGCGCGCCGAACGAGTAGTGATCGACATAGGCGTCGCCCGTGACGATCAGCACGTCGAGCTCGTCCCAGCCGAGCTGGGCCATCTCGTCGCGCGTGCGGGGCAGGAAGGGAGCGGCCATCGCGGCACGGTAGCAGGCGCGAGCGACGCCACGGGGGCCGGCGGGCCGGAACGCGAACCGGGGGAGCCCGCGACTGCGGACTCCCCCGGCTCTCGTGGTCGGCGGCGCGAATGGGGACGCTGTGGTCCGCTTTCGCGCGCTCGCTCTCAGCCCTTGCGGATCTCGGCGAGCCACTCGACGAGCCGCTCGCGGAACGCGTCCATCGGCATGCCGAGCACGGCCTCGAAGGTCAGCGTCGGGTTGTCGCCCTTGCCGATGCGCTTGAGGATCTCGATCAGGTCGGCGCGGCGCCCCTCGAAGAGGTACGCACCGATCGCGTACGAGCACAAGAGGTCCTGCGCGGTGAAGTCCTTCGCCGGCCGACCGATCGTGGTGAGGATGTTGTGCTCGCGGTCGCCGCGGCTGCGCAGGAGCAGGCGCGCTTCGTCGAGCCAGTCCACCTGCGGGTCGCGCAGGCGCTCGCCGAGCTTCGGCCCCTCGCCGTCGCCGTACTCGTCGTTCTGGATCCACAGCGTCGTGCGCGTGCCGCACAGCTGGTAGGAGAGGTACAGGCCCAGACCCGCGCGCACCCAACCCTTGTTCAGGTCGGCGCCGAACACCTGGTTCAGGTACATGCCGACGCGCTGGTTCGTCGCCATGTCGTGGCGACCGGCCGCCTGCGTCGACGCGATGCACATGCAGTAGTTGCCGAACTGCGAGCCGTCGATCGTCGCCTGGTACTCCGGATCGCCCTGGAACTCGGGGTGGCGCTGGTAGAACTGCAGGCGCAGGTTCGGATCCGCGAGACCGTAGTAGCGGAACTGCACGCCCTGCTGGGCGTAGGGGTCCGGGATGCCGAACACGTGCCCAAGCATGTCGGGCGCCTGGTGCAGCAGTGCGAGCGTCTGCTGGGCCTCCTCGGGCGTCCCGGTCGTGGCGACCTTCGCGCGCGGGCACTCGATCACGGTCGAGAACGGGATCCCGGTGGCCTTACCACCCTCGTCGATCTCGGTGCGCCCGCCGACCGGGGTGTTCGCGCGCAGGTCGGCCATCAGGCCCTCGCGCAGCGCGCGGTCGAGCTTCGCGTCGACGACCTCGAACAGGCGCCACTCCTCGCGGTCCTCGTCCCACTTGTGGCCGACGCGCTCGCGCAGGTCCTCGTTGTTCGGATCGAGGCCGATCATCTGCTGGAGCTCGGAGCGCAGCGCCTCCTTGTGGCGCGGCGTCGCGTTCTCGCTCGGGAAGCAGTCCTCGAGCTTCTCCTCGAAGAGCGCCGCCGCCTCCTTCATCTGGCGGTGGAGCTCGGCGAGCTCCTCGTCGTCGGCGCGGTTGCTCGGCTCCTTGTACTTCTTGAAGACCCACTGCCCGCGCTTCTTGCTGTAGCCGAGCGCCTTGCGCGCGTCGCGGTGGTCGGTGTCGTAGTTGAGGATCGAGCGGTAGATCTCGTCGCGCTCGATGTCGGCCTTCATCTTGTCGGCCATCTCCGCCAGCTCGTCGGCCTTGGCGAGGATCTCGGCGCGGACGGCCTCGAGGTCGCCGAGCTTCTCCTCCTGATTGGCCGCGACGGTCGGCGCGAGGAGCGCGGTCGGGACGGTCACGAGACCGAGGGCCAGGGGGAGCGCGAGTGCGGCGGGAACGGCGTGGCGCAGGAGCATCGTCATGGAGGTTCGGAACGGACTTCGCGCGGCGCGTCGGCCGCAGCGCACGGGATCTGGGGGACGATCGGGCTCGTAAGAGGCTCGTGGGAACGGTCCCGTCCCGTCATCCTAGGGTAGGCCTGCCGGGCGCGCGAGTTGCGCTCGGGGACGGGCGCGGGCAGAACGCGGGGATTCGCCCGCACGAAGGGATCGTGACGCGGGCGCCGCGTCGGCGAGCTCAGCGCCGCGCCAACGCGGCTCCGAGGGTCTCCGCGAGCACACCGTACTGACCCGGGGCGTTGTAGGCCTGCGCGCTCACGCGCAGGAGCCGCCGCGGCGGCGCCGGCCAGGGGCCGACCACGGCTTCGATGCGCTGGGCCGTGACGCGCTCGTACAGCGGATCGAGCCACAGCTCGGAGGCCTCGCCCTCGGCCGCCGAGCGATCGGGCAGCGTGAGGCTGGCGAGCGAACCCAGCATCGCGTCGGGCGCCGGTGGAGCGACGCCGAGCGCGGCGGCGAGCAGGTCGCGCGCTTCGAGCACCAACGCGCGATTGCGTCGGCGCAGCCCGTCGATCCCGCCCGGCTCGAGCGCCGCGAGGAACTCGATCGCGCTCGGGATGCACAACCACGGACTGGGGTCGCAGGTGCCGGTCCAGTCCGCTTCGAGTCGGAAGCGCGAGCGATCGTCGCGCTGCGCGTTGCGACCGTGACTCGTGACGAGCGGCGGCGTCGCGTCCTGCAGGTCCCGGCGCACGAAGAGGAACGCGGAACCCTTCGGCGTGCACAGCCACTTGTGGCAGTTGCCCGTGTACCAGGCGGCGCCGAGGGCTTCGAGCTCGAGCGCCAGCATCCCCGGCGCGTGCGCACCGTCGACCAGGGTCTCGACGCCGCGCTCGCGCGCCTCGCGCACGAGCCGCTCCACCGGCAGGACGAGCCCGGTCATGCTCGTCACGTGGTCGGTGACGAAGAGGCGCGTGCGCGGGCCGAACGCCGCCAGCACGCGTTCGACGAGGTCGTCGGCGCCGGCGATCGGGAACGGCACCTCGACCTCGCGCACGACGGCGCCGCTGCGCTCGGCCACGAAGCGCACCGCATTCGCGGTGGCGTTGTACTCGTGGTTCGTCAGGACGATCTCGTCGCCGGGTGCGAGCTCCAGGCCGCGCAGTACCCAGTTCACGCCCGTCGTCGCGTTCGGCACGAACACGAGGTCGTCGGTGTCGGCGCCGACGAAGCGCCCGAGGCGTTCGCGGGCGGCGTCGAGCGCGGCCTCGAGTTCGCGCACGACGAAGCGCACGGGCTGCGCCTCGAAGCGCGCGCGCCACCGCTGCTGCTCCTCGAGCACGACGCGCGGGCAGGCGCCGAAGCTGCCGTGGTTCAGGAAGACCCACGCGGGGTCGAGGTCCCAGTGCCGCGCGTGTTCGGACCCGACGCGCCGCGGATCGTCGAACGCGACGGCGGGCGCCCCGTCGGGCGGCGTACCGGTCACAGGCGGGACTTCTTCTCGACCAGGTCGGCCAACAGACCGACCGTCAGGACCTGCACCGCGGCCACGAACAGGAACACGGTCTTGTCGCCGAGGTTCGGCGGCGACTCGATGAACAGGTCGTAGGCCAGCGAGCCGAGCAGCAGCAGCGCGAGCACGCCGAAGGCCGGGTAGAAGACCTTGAGCGGGTTGAAGTACATCACCGTGCGGATGATCAGCGCGGTGAAGCCGAGGGTGTCGCGGATCGGCCGGATCTTGCTGCGCCCCTCGCGATGGGCGTAGTTGATGTCGACGTAGTCCACGCGGTGGTCGTTCGTCAGCGACGCGAGCGTGATCGTCGTCGTGAACGAGAACCCGTTCGGGAGGATCGGCCGGTACTTCAGGACCAGCTCGCGCCGGAACGCGCGCAGCCCCGAGTTGAGGTCGGGGATCGGCGTGCCCGCGAGGAACGAGGCCAGCGCGCGGAGCGTGGCCTTGGCCGGCCGGCGGATCAGCGGGATGTGCACGTCCTCGCCGCGCCGCGCGCCGACCACCATCTCGGCGCCGTCGTCGATGCGTTCGAGCAGGTCCGGGATGCGGTCCTCGGGGTAGGTGCCGTCGGCGTCGGTGATCATCACGACGCGGTTCTTCGCCGCCGCGAACCCGCTCTTGAGCGCCGCGCCGTAGCCGCGGTTCACGCGGTGCTCGATGACGCGCAGCACCGGGTGCCGGCGCTCGAGCTCGTGCAGCTTCGCGCTCGTGCCGTCGGTCGAGCCGTCGTTCACCACGAGCACCTCGAGCGGCACGCCGAGCTTCAGGCCCGACAGGCGCTCGACGACGCCCTCGATCCCGTTCTCCTCGTTGTAGGCGGGGACGACGACGGTCACGCCGAGCGCGGTCAGGCGCTCGGTCGCGGCGGCGTCGGCGGGCAGGTCGTCCGGAGCCAACTCCGCGGAGTCGGGCGTCGGCGTCTCGAGGTCGGGGGAGGTCACCTCACGAAGAATAGACGAGGGAGCGCCCGGGTGCGACGAATCGAGCGCGGACCTCGCGACCCGTTCCCCATTCAATCCGCGTGGGCCCCTTTCCACTCCGCGGGGGCACCGTTCGCTCCGCGCGGCCTCCGACCGAGAGGACGGGCGCGTCGGAGTCGGCGCGTCCGGCTCAGCGCGGCGCGCCGAGCGCCCGCCGCAGCGCGTCGGACTCCATCGCGACCTTGCGCGCGAGGCCGGACAGCGGGCGCGACGCGAGGGACGCGATCGGCAGCCAGAAGAGTTCGGCGTCGTCGCCGACCGGCAGCGGCTTCCACAGGTCCGCGCGCAGCACGCGCGCCTCGATGCGGTGGCGCGTGATGCCGTGGCGCAGGCGGAAGAGTTCGTCGCCGGTCTCGAGCGACTCGTGCGGCCAGGCCTTGGGCCACAGGTGCTCGCTCGCCACCTCGCGCGTGGGGAACTCGAAGAGACCGGCCATGCGACCGGTGTCGGGTCGGCGCCGCAGCAGCACGCGGTCGCGACCGAGCGCGAGCGCGATCTCGAGCTCCACGTCGATCGGCTTCGGCCGCGCGCGCGGGATCGGCAGCTCGGACTCGCGGCCGTTCGCGCGCGCACGGCAGCGCCGAGCCCAGGGACACACGAGGCACTTGGGACGCTTCGGCGTGCACAGCGTCGCGCCCAGCTCCATGAGCGCCTGGTTGAACGCGCCCGGCCCGTCGGGCTTCTTGGGATCGTGGATCGGCGCCTCGGGCGGGACGAGGTCGGCGGCGATCGCCCAGGCGCGACGGCGCAGCGGCGACGAACCGGCCGGGTGCTCGAGCTCGAACACGCGCGCGAGGACGCGCTCCACGTTGCCGTCGACGAGCGGCTCCGACAGCCCGTAGGCGATCGACAGCACCGCGCCGGCGGTGTACGGCCCGACGCCGGGCAGCGCGAGCGCTTCGTCCAGGCGCTCGGGGAAGCGCCCGCCGCACTCGGTCGCGACGACCCGCGCGGCCTCGCGCAGCGCTTTGGCGCGGCGGTAGTAGCCGAGGCCGCTCCAGGCCGCCATGAGCGCGTCGTCGTCCGCGTCGGCGAGCGCGTCGACGGTCGGGAAGCGCTCGAGGAAACGCGGCCAGTAGTCGAGCACGCGGCCGACCTGGGTCTGCTGCAGCATCGCCTCGCTGATCCAGATCGCGTACGGATCGCTCGTGCGCCGCCACGGCAGGTCGCGCTTGTGCAGCGCGAACCACGCGCACAGCTCCATCGCCATCAGGCGGCGCTCCTCGAGCGGGAGCGCGGTCGTCGGCGCGGCGTCGTCGGCGACGGCGTCGTCGGTCACGGCGTCGTCCGTCACGGCGCCGTCGGTCGCAGCCTCTTCGGTCACAGCGTCGTCGGCCGCGCTCTCACCGGCGACCTGCGCTGCGTCGCGCGCCGTCCCGTCGACCTTCGCGTCGCCCTCTCGCCCGTCGTCCGACATCGCCGCGCATCCTACTCGCGCGCTCGGGTCGCACCAGACGAGCGCGCGCAACTTCGCTGCTGCACCCGCTGTGGAGGAGCGTGGAAAACTCTTCCGGGACCGCGCCCGCGATCCGGGGATAGGTTCGCGCGCCGGCGGGAACGGGCGTCAGATCCCTGCGCGCGGGCAACCACGACAGGGGCAACCACATGATCGGTCAACGGCCGTCCCGCGCGGGGAAGCGGGACGCACGGTTCGGGCGCGGCGCGCTCGGACTCGCGCGAGCAGGAGCCGTCCTCGCGTGCATCGCGTCCACCGACGCGTTCGCGCGCGCGGGCGGCGGTGACCTCGCGTACACGCACGACGGCGAGTCGCGCGCGCTCGCGGTGGACACGGGCGCGATCGTCGTACGCCACGCGTTCGACGACGCCGCGCTGGTCGCGGTGCCGCTCGCGAAGGTCGGCGTGACGACCGCGGTCCACGCCTGGTACCTGCCGGACGCCGCGGCCGTCGAGGTCCCGCCCGCCGAACGCAGTCCGCGCGAGGTCCACGCGCTCGTCACCGACCTCGCGGTCGAGGACGGCATCGCCTTCGCGAGCCCGCGCCTCCTCGACCCGGACGGCAACGCACTCGTGCTGACGAACGAGCTGTTGGTCGCGTTCGAACCGACCGTGGGCGACGTGCTGGCGCGCCAACTCCTCCTGCCCTACGGCGAGGTGCTCGAGCGCGATCCGGCCGGTCTCGCGGGCACCTACCTGGTGCGCACGGAGTTCCGCAGCGGCTACGACGTGCTCGCCGCGAGCGAGGTCCTGGCCGCCCGCCCCGAGACGCGCTGGTGCGATCCGAACTTCCTGCTCGAGGTCACGCGCGACCACGTGCCGAACGACCCGCTGTTCCCGAGCCAGTGGGCGCTGTCCAACAGCGGCCAACTGGGCGGACCCGGCGGCTTCGACCTCGACGCACCCGACGCGTGGGACCTGACGACGGGCGACGCGTCGATCGTGGTCGCGGTGCTCGACGACGGCGTGCAGCAGGACCACCCGGACCTGTCGCAGCTCCCGGGCGTCGACTTCACGGGTTCCGGGACGAACGGCGGTCCCGACACCGCGTGCGACCGGCACGGCACCGCGGTCGCCGGCTGCATCGCCGCCGGGATCGACAACGGCATCGGGACGACCGGCGTCGCGCCGGGCGTGCGCGTCCAGGGGCTGAAGGTCATCACGACCTCGACCGTGTGCAACGGCCAGGGCGTCTTCCAGACGAGCTGGTTCCTCGACGCGCTCGAGCACTGCCGCACGAGCGGCGTGCGCGTCACGAACACGAGCCTGGGCTTCGCGCCGGTCACCGCGATCACGAGCAAGTTCGCCTCGACGCGCGACGAGGGCATCGTGCACTTCGCGTCGTCGGGCAACAGCGGCGGCGCGATCGGCTACCCGGCCAGCGCGCCCGCCGTGAACGCGGTCGGCGCGATCGCGGCCGACGGCACGCTCGCGAGCTTCAGCTGCTTCGGCAGCGAACAGGCGTTCGTCGCGCCGGGGCAGGTGGTCTGGACGATCGATCGCAGCGGGACGGACGGCTACGCCGGCGCGGACTACACGACGCTGAGCGGCACCTCGTTCGCCTCGCCGTTCACCGCGGGCGTGGCCGCGCTCGTCCTGTCGGTCGACGCGACGCTGTCGGCCGCCGAGGTCGAGACCGTCATGGCGAACACCGCGCTCGATCTCGGTGCGAGCGGTCACGACGCGGCCTTCGGGCACGGCCTGGTGCGCGCCGGAGCCGCCGTGCATGCCGCGTCCGCGAGCGTCGTCGCGAACACGCCGCCCTCGATCGCCGCCGTGACCCCCGGCGCCGCGCCGGTGCTGGTGCCGGACGGCGGCGGGACCCTGTCGATCCTCGGCGCGAACCTCACGAGCGCGACCGGCGTGCGCCTGGGCGGCACGACGCTCGATCCGAGCGACGTGACGGTCGTCGACGACGGACGCATCGACCTGCGCTACACGCGCCTTCCGTGGCTCGGCCCCGTCGACCTCGAGGTCCTGCACGCCGGCGGCGCCGAGCTGGCCCAGGTCACGAGCGAGCCGGTGAGCGCACCGACGCTCGACCTCACCGACAGCTGGCCCGACGGCCTCGATCGCTCGTTCGGGATGCAGGTGCACGTGGCGTCGCAGCCCGGCGACCTCGTGTACCTCATCGGGTCGCTCGTGCACGCGCCGACCCCGGTGCCCGGGATCATCGACTGCGCGCTCGGCGGCGGGGACGTCCTGCAACTGCACCTCTTGTCGGTGACGAGCGTGTCGCCGGTGACCGGTACCTCGTTCGTCCTCGTCCCGATCGCCGGGCTCCCGCTCGGACTCGACGTGCACCTGCAGGGCGGGATCGTCGCCATCGCGATGCCTGCGCTGCCGCTGCTGCCGACGAACGTGCAGTCGGGCACCGTGCAATTCTGACCGAGCAGTTCTGACGCCGCGTCCGCGGTCGAATCGGGCCTGGGTCGACCCCAGGCCGAGCTCGCGTCGAGCGAGTCTCGGTCGGGCGTATCCGCAGCGACGAGCGAGTGCGTTCGACGGGCGCGTTCAGCGACCGTGTGCTTCCGGTTCGGAGGCGCTGTGTGAAGCGAACGTTCGGAAGTGACCACGGAGTCGGGGCGTACCCGCTGGTTTCGTCGTGCACGAAGTTTCTTC